>ENA-OFCD01000384-OFCD01000384.1-metagenomes-genome-assembly--contig:-NODE-384-length-28915-cov-3.877547_pt1 | contig 28915 bp, 30 predicted proteins | sample MGYA00153392_OFCD01 | MGnify analysis MGYA00153392
CAGTCATGGCTTCGTAATCCTTGCGGGGGTGGTCGCCATCACAGCACTCGGCGCACTCCTCGCCCTGATTGGTGCCATCCCGCGTCGCGCGGGCTGGCTGATGAGCGGCGCGGCGGCCATCAGCCCACTCTGTGCGATCGTCTACTTCGGTAACGTCTCGTGGTTGCAGGACATCGACAGGCTCGGCTACGCAACGTCGCTGGGACTCATCGCGGCATTGCTGATCCCGCCGATCACCTCGCTCGGTGGCCGCCCTCGAGCGGAGGCCGTCATCGCCGTGCTCCTGACGATTCTGAGCCTGGTCGGTGCTGCCCGCGGCATTCAGCACTGGCAGCCCTACGTGCAGTTGCAGCATCGCCTCCTTGCCGAACTCGCGCCGGTGGTCCGCGAGGCGAAGGGTGACGAGATCGTGGTCGTCGTCGACCACTCAGGCACCTACGGGTCGGAATATACGTTGCCACAGCACTACATCAATTCCGCCTCCCACGTGATGAACGAAGACCGAACCGAAGTTTGGCTCTGTTCCCTGGCAACCGATCCTCCTCTCGACGGCGCGGTTGTGTGCGACCCGAAGGACACCGGAGTCGGATTGCGGCTCGTTACGTCCTTCGGCGTTCCTCACGGCGACGTGGACATCTACATCGGCCAGCCGGAGTCAAGTGGCTGAGCGCCGGCAGACCATCCCACCGGAGGTCTCGTCGAAAGCGGGGTCGGTCCGCCGTCGCGCCCCCGGGTTATCGCGATTCGCCTTCCGAGGAATCCCGCATGCGTTCCTGGCAGGCCTGGTGGCGTTCGGCATACAGTGGGTGCACGGTCGAGCGCCTGCCTTCCTATATGACGCCGCACAGTACTGGGGTGGGGCGGCCGCCGTGATCGCCGGGAAGAGTCCGCTCGTCCCGGGAGGCTTGACTACGCGGGGGGTGTTCACCGCGTTCGTCTACCTGCCGCCCGCCTTCGTGACGGGGCTCAGTGAACCGAAGGCGGCAGTCTGGACGGTGCTCGCCTGGAACGCACTGCTGGGCGCAGTCGTATCCGTCGTGCTCATTCCCCGTATTGCGGGACTATTCTCCTCCCACCCGCTAGCTCCACCTCGAGCCACGCAAATTTGGGTCTCAGCCCTGCTCGGTGGGTTCCTTCTGTCTGGCTTCGCCCGATTCCCGCTCGTCGACGTCTGGGCTGCCGCATTAGCCCTCGCCGGCTTCTACGGGTTGGTGGTCGGCCGACGGTGGTGGTGGCTCTCGCTTGCCGGGGCATCTCTCACGGTCGCCGTCAACCTGCGGCCTGCGATGATCGCTCCGGTGCTGCTCGCCGTCTTGGTTCTGCTGCTCGTGCGGGCGAGGCCGATCGTCATCGCCGCGCCGGCCGCAGCACTTGCAGCGTCGCCGCAAGTGCTCTTCAACGTGCTCGAGTGGGGTCTCTGGAGCCCTGTGCCGCACGACACGATACCGCTCAGTGTCGTTCAAGCCGGGCCCGCCCCGTACACCCTACGTTACGACACGGTCGCCTTCGCAGACCAGGCTCCGCAGCAGTGGTACTGCGATCCTCACTACGCGGCGTTGCTTGCCCATGACACGAAGCCCAGCAATCAGCTCGAGGTGATCGCGTCCGCATTTCGGCACTTGCCGGATTCCCTATGGTTTCTGGTCCGAAAGGCCGCGGCCGGCCTGCAGTGGTCGCTCGCGACTCCCTACGGGAACCCGCCAGTCGAGGCCACGGATCCGATGGGGTTCGTGATCCTCATCGTCTCCGTATTCGGACTCGCCGCCCTGATTCTCCGGGCCGTCCGTGTCCGCTCGGATCGGCCGGCTCTGGTCACCACCCTTGCCATGCTGGGATTCTGGTTTGGTGCCCTTGCCACCATCGTCTTCTCGACGCCCGAGACACGCTTCGCGCTTCCCCTCGTGCTGGTTGGGCTGATCGGAACCGTGTCTGCCGCGCCGCAATGGCTCGATTTGCGCGCGCCGTCCCGCAGCGGACTCGTCACGACCGGATGTGCATTGCTCGTCGCCGTGGGACTGTTCCTGGCGGGCGCCGAGGCGCTCGGACATCACATGCCGCCAGGGCCTCTCACCGACGCGGCGGCGTGCTCGCGACAGTAACTCGCGCCCTTGTCTGCCCGCGACCGCTCCCTCCCCAGGTCTCGGCACGGAGTGCGAGCCCGCGTTCCCTGAGTCTCCCACGCTCAGGAGCGCCATCGGTGCATTCAGTACCGAGAGCCGCGTCGCAGGAGAGCGAAATGGCCAGGCTGCGGCAACGAGTCCGATCACAACAATGTGGCAAGTGCCGAGTTCACCACTGGGGCTCGGCGGCCCCGTCGGAACGGCGGCCACGAGGGACAACGTTGAGGTCAGGTCTTGCTCGTGAGGAAAACAAACTCCTCATAGTCTCGGATGTAGTCGGCGTCTTCGTACGGCCGGGACGCAAACACCGCGAGAACAGCATCGGCGCTGTACTTGTACTGCGTACCCCAGGTCATCGCTGGCATGTGAAGGCCGATCGAAGGATCATCGAGCAAGTACTCTGCCCGCGACGCGCCATCGTCAACGATGCATGACACGCTGCCATGCAGTGCGACCAGAAACTGCTCGCACTGCAGGTGCGCGTGGGCGCCGCGCACCTCCTTCGATGGAACGCCGTAGACGAAGAAGACGCGGCGCGGAGCAAACGGGAGGTCAGCCGGGATGTCCATGGGCAGGAGATTGCCCCGGATGTCGCTCACCGTGCGCAAGTGAGCCAATCCATCGCTCGCCGGCGTCGATGGGGCGGCGGCGGCATTGGTCGCCTGGTTCGAGGTCTCGGCATAGCCAACGATGCGGGCCGGGTTACCCACGACGATCGCGTAGGGGGGTACATCCTTGGTAACGACGGCGCCCGCACCGATCATCGCGCGTCGCCCCACCCGGATACCCGGCAGGATGACAGCGCTGCCGCCTATCGACGCCCCGTCCTCGATGATGGTCGTCGCGAACGACTGCGGGTACTGTTTGCTCCGCGGGAAGGGGTCGTTGGTGAATGTCGCGTTCGGGCCAACAAAGACGTCGTCGCCAAGACGGATGCCGTCCCAGACCTGCACGCCCGACTTGAGGGTCACCCGGTCGCCGATGACGACGTCGTTCTCGACGAAGACGTGATCGTTGATGTTCACGTCCGCACCGATCACGGCGCCGGGGAGCACGTGGGAGAAGGCCCAGACCCTCGTGCCTGCTCCTACGTTCGTGCTCTCGCAGATGCCCTGGGGGTGGACGAAGTAATCCGGCACTTCACTCATTCACGGTCTCCTCACGCTGTCGCTCACGAAAGACTAGGCGACCCGCGAGGAACCCGAGTGGTGCCGTGACGAGAACGCTGAGGACGTTGAGGAACTCCGGCCATCCCCACGAGCGGATGACGGCCACGCAGCCGAGTCCGACGAAGTAGATCACGATGTAGCAGAGCGCGTACCGAAGGGTCGCTCGTCGAGACCCTACCCTGGTGAACACCCACCGGCTTGCGAAGATCGTCGAGTAGACGAGCCCCGTACCGAAGGCGAGGGTGTACGCCAGCCACGCCTGCATGAGGTAACTGAGAGCGACCAAGAGAGCCGCGGTCGCGATCGTGTTCGACCCGCCGACGATCAGGAAACGCCACCCGGCCGCGACGGTCTTGCGCGGGTGCTCGGGGCTGCTCACCAATGCTCGCGGCTCATGACGATCGACGTTGGCCTGCCCTTCGTGTTTTCGAAGATTCGCCAGATGTAGGCGCCCACGATCCCGATCGACGTGATCGTGAGAAACGTCGAGAACAGGATGGCGAGCATGAGCGGCGCATAGCCCGGCGCAGTTATCGCCCCGTCCAGCGAGAATGCCAACACGAGCACGGCCACCAGCACGACCACGACCGTTCCGATAACGCCGGTCAGCAGCAGAAAGTCGAGCGGAAGGTTCGTGAAGGAGAAGACGCTGTCGAGCAGGTACTTCACGCGCTTCCGGAGCGTCCAGCTGCTCGACCCGTGTTCGCGCACCTGCCGACTGTAGGGAATCTCAGCGCGGCGAAAGCCGACCCAGTAGAGCTGGGCGACCAGGCTCGTGTTCGCCTCGGTCATGGCGGCGAGCTCCTGCGCCACGGCGCGGGTGCAGCCGAAGACGTCAACCCCGCCCGAGGGCATGTCGCGGATGACCGATCGACGGTACAGCGCCCAGAATGCCCGGGAACTCATACTCGACAGCGCAGGATCGTTCCGCGAAACGCGACGGCCGACAGTGACGTCCACTGCGCCCGACCCGAGCACCCGCTGGAACTCGGCCATGAGTTCCGGGGGCTCCTGAAGGTCCGCCGCCATTACACCGATGGCATCACCGTTTGCCGCAGCAAGACCAGTCCGAATCGCCGCGAAGGAGCCGAAATTGCGGGAGTGCTGCAGCAGCTGGGAGCGGAAGTTGACCCCCGGAAGCGCCGCGGCCAGCATGTCGTACGAGTGATCCGGCGAGCCGTCCACAACGAACACAACTTCGGTGTCGGCCGGGAGGTCCGCCATGAGTTCCCCGAGGCGTTCGAGCAGCGGCGCCACGTTCTCGGCGTTCCGGTAGACCGGGATGACGATGGAGAATTCGGTCACGCCAACGCCCCAATCGCCGAACATACCAAATCGACTTCGGCGTCGGTGAGCTCGGGAAACAGCGGCAGGCTGAGCACCTCTGCGCAGGCGCCGATCGTCGCGCGCAACTCGATCTCGGGCGCGAAGCCGGCGAACGCGGGCTGCATCCAGTCGGGAGTCGGGAAGTAGACGTCCGTCGGGATACCGGCCTCTTTGAGCGCGGTACGAACATAGTCGCGGTGCCTGCTGCGCGCGACCGCGAGATGGGCGACATGCTCAGTACCGAGAGCGGGGAGCACCGTCAGCAATTCGGGGTCGAGACCAGCCGCCGCAGCCGAGTACCGGCCGATGATCTGGCGCCGACGAGCGTTTAGGTCGTCGATGAATCCGAGCCTGATGCGCAGAAAGGCCGCCTGCAGCTCGTCGAGGCGCGAGTTGGTCCCACCCGGCAGAGTTGCGCGGTATTTCGACTCCCAACCGTATTGGCGGAGCTTTCGAACGGTCTCTGCTGTCTCAGCGCTCTCCACGATGACGGCACCGCCGTCGCCGATGGCCCCGAGATTCTTCGTCGGATAGAAGCTGATTGTCGAGGCGTGACCGAACGTGCCGGCGTGACGTCCGTCACGCACCGCACCGATGGCCTGTGCGCAGTCCTCGATCAGCGCGATACCGCGCTCATCGCAGAGAGCACGCAGTTTCGCGACGTCCCCCAGATACCCATACAGGTGGGTCACGACAACGACACCGACCCGGTCGTCGAGCCGGTCGCGAACGGTCTCCACCGTCAGACAGAGGGTCTCAGGGTCTATGTCGGCGTAGCGCGGGATGAAACCGGCGCGGACCGTCGCGGTGGAGGTGTACGCCCCCGCATTCCCGGCGGTGACCACCGTGTCCCTGCCCGCCGGCATGGTGGCCTTTATGGCGAGTTCGAGCGCGTCCGTTCCTGAGGCGACACCGAGTGCCGCGCCTGCGCCCAGATACTCGGCGAGTTCGGTCTCGAACGCGGCGTGCTGCGCCCCGTGGATGGCGTAGCCCGAGTCCAGAACCGCGGCGGTGGCTTCGAGCAGCACCGTTCGATCCCGGGTCATGGCGCGGGACAGATCGTTGAACGGTACAGAGCCGACGTTGCTCACTTGAACTCCTTAGTCGCGAATTCGCTTGCATCCACGTTGCCGATGTAGAAGTCGACGTCACCCTCGGCGAGAGCGAGCGAGCCGGCCGGCCGCAGGTCCAGCCCGGTTGCCGTGGGATCGCAGGTGATCCCGCCCGAGGGCACCGGGTATTGGCCGGCCACGGGGAAACACAGCCAGACCTTCGACCGATCATGGTCCGCGACGACCGCGGCGCCCTGCAGATACTGCAGCGGGAACGTGTAGAGGTAGCCGAGCGTGCCGGACCTGTCCACCACCACGACCGACTGATCCCCCTTCGCCTCCGTGAGAACCGGGGCGAGGGCGCTGAGGAGGCGATGCTGGGCTTGGACGAAAGGCTGCCAGTGCGCGATGCCGATGAGGCACCCCGTCACCGCGAGGACTGTCATTGCTGACGCGAACGTCGCGTTTAGCTTACGCGGCGCCCCCTGGGCGGTGATCGGCCAGATCACCAGTGCGACGGCAAGGGCCAGGGAAGTGGTGTAGCCGATCCGGTCGATGTCCTGCAGCCAGGCGGTGGAGCCGAAGAAGACGACGGCACAGGCCGGGCTCACGATCGCCACCCCGGCCATCAGCCAACCGGCATTGTTGGGTATCGCGCCTCGGAGGGACAGCACCGCGGCCAGCACGACCACCGCAAGGATGCCCAGAATGAGCGGAACGCCGTAGTTGACGAAAGTGCCGACGATGTAGCGGAGCAGGTCGTGCGCCCCCTTGACCGCCGAACTCTCGATGTTGGACAGTTCGTAGCTGTTCGTGCCGGCGGGGGTCACCAGGCGCACGATAACGATCGAATAAAACATCGCCAGCGCCGTCGACCCGGTTGCCGCCACGACGACCGCGATTCGCCGTTTCCAGCTGGCGCGCACCGCCAGCGCCACCGCGAGGGCCATCAGCGGCGCTACGACCGCTGGGCCCGGGTACACGGCAAAGCCGACGATGAGCGTGACACACGTGCCGATGAGCCATCGTGCTCGCCCCTGCTGGAGCCAACGAATGACGAAACCAACGGCAACAAACAGCGCCAGTGCCGCGGTTTGGGCGGGCAAGAACCGCTGCAGCAGGCCGGCCGGCCACAGGGGGTGGAGCGCGATGAACAGGCCGACCGCGGCGCTCACCCAGAACGAACGAGAGATCGGGCGGAGCGCCCAGATGATGGCCAGGAACTGGGCGGCGGCGACCACTCCCATGATCAGGAAGATGCCAGCCGGACTGCCGCCCGCGATCGCCAGGCCAAGCATTGTGGGAATGAGGTGCAGAGGGCGACTGATCGTCCATTCGATGTAGGCGTACATCACGCGCCAGCCACCGCTGAACTGCCAATCCCGTGCCAGTGCCCATTCCTCAAGGAGGCCGCCCTCCCAAGGGCGGAAGTGAGCGGCGAACGCCAGCAGGGCCCCGGTCACCACGGCCGCGGGACGAAGCCACGCCCGCATCCGCACCCTTGCTGTGGCTACGGGGAGAACCCCCGCGCTCTCACGAACTGGTGCGTCCACGCGCGATGTTGATGACACGCTCAATTTCCCTTCGATGCGAAGCACCCGTCGGCGAAATGCCGCGAATCGGGCCTCTCGGCCTGAACTATTCTCATCACGGGGATTCATCCTGCCAGAGTTGTGCTGTCGAGCTTGCGAACCGGGCAGACTGCACATTGCGATCGTGCGGTGGAGCGCCCGCCACGTTCCTGCCGCGGACGCGAAGTGTTGTCGATCTACGCCGTCTTCCACGCGCTCCAGGCCAACCCGACCGTGCCATGTGGTCAGCTGGTCCCCCGCCGAGCGCGTAAGAGAGACTCTGCGCTTCCCATGTTATCGCCAACGCTCTATTTGACCGGTGCGGGCGCCGGGTTGTTCAAGTACCGCTCGGCGAACTCGAGGATCACGACACTCGGGTGCAGCTGACTCGAGAGATCCACGATGTTCGCGGTCTGGGCGGGGTCGAACAGGTAGTGCTGCACCTGCCAGGTCTGCTCGAATTGCTGCTGAACGGGAATCGAGAGGCTATCCGACATCGAATCTCTGACCAGCAGTAGGGACTTGGAGCTCTGCGCGCCCGCCGTTGCGGTGCTCAATGGCAGGTCGAGAAGACCCGACCGCGTGGAACCGTCGACCTCCTTGGTGAGGCCGTCCTTCTTCGTCACCGCGAACGGGAGGAGAGGCTTCGTATACTCCGGAATGGTCCAGTCGGGCACGGGGTTCTTCACGCCGAACGGTGCGAACTCGCTGAGGTCACCGCCGATCGAAGCTGACGACACCGCAGGCTCCGTGAACGGCCCGAGTTGCGGGGCGACCGAGTTGAGGCACCGAGCGATGGCATCCCAGCCGACGAGGGCGCCGTAGTCCGTCCAGTGGCTGTTGACGCGGCTGTAAACCGGGTTGCTGGCGCTCGCGGCGCGCAAGTCGCCCCGGACATCGATGATGGGAAGCGCGGGGTAGCTGGCGAGCAGCTGATCCATCGGGCCCGAACCGCGGATTCCCTGGGCCCATTCCGGAAGGTTCTCCGGATAGACCTGCCACTTGGCGGGTCCGATCACCACGTAAAACGGTATGCCCATCGCCGCAAGCTTCACCCGCACGGAGGTCAGGTAACTGGACCAGGCCTTCGCCTCGGCGTCCGAAAGAACTCGTCTCCCGATCGCCTGCGACAGGTTCATGTCAACCTGGTCGTTCCAGTCGACGTAGCCGTTGGTTCCGACCACGTACTCCTTTGAGCGGTCTGCGGCGTGATCCTGCCAGACCGCTTCGGCCTTCGCGGAGTTGCCCGAGAGCCACGGCTGCTGTGCCGGCGGCGCGACCGAGGTGCGGCAGGCCGCTGCGAATCCGCCCACGGCAGCGGCTCCCACGATGGGTGCCGCATTGGCGAGACTCGGTGGCGCCGGGGGCAGCGCCGCCAGGTGACGTCGAATGAAGACGCCCCCGACGGTCAGGACAATGGCCACGATTAGCAGGGCTACGATCGGGACGTATCGGTACTTGGACACGAAGATGTTACGCCGCGACACATCCTGCCCGGGGGGCAGCTCACGAAGGCTCATTCCTTAGTGCCGGTCTGCGTTCGAATCAACTCGGCAGTTCTGGTGGACGAGTATCGCGGGTCCACGATCAGCGCGTTCACCCGCGCGGTCGCTGGCTTCAGTTTCGCCAAGAGGGTGGCCAGCGGCCGGGGGGTCCAATTCTTCAAGCTCATTGCGGGTTTCTCAATCAGGTGCCAACTGAAGAATGCCCAGATGTGGCAGGCAAGCACAATGACGATGTGGTAGACGACCCAGCCGAATCGCTGTAGGTCGAAATAGGCCGCAAATTGCATGAGCGGCCACGCGGAGAGGTAGATGCCGTAGGAGAAGTCGCCGAATCGCTCCCAACGCTGGAGGAAGGTCGCTCGAACCGCCACCCACATCAGCACGTAGCAGAAAAGGTACTGCCCGATGAGCAGCCATCCCCCGGTCGCGTAAGTAAACGCCCCGACAATTGCCGCGGCGATTGCCACGCGATCATCGATGAGCACATGCTCGCCATAGAGAGAAAAAAGCATCCCCAGCGCGAACGGCGCGAAGAGCAGCAGAATCCGAAAATCGCCCAGCACCGGAGCGATTGACCCGAGCTTGACCAAGTTCGTCCACTGCAGCATCGTCAGACCGATGATCGCCAAAGCGACGATACCCCCTACCCGACGATTCGCGAGCGCTCCCACCATCCCGAGGATACCGACGATGATATAAGCGCGAAACTCGTAGAGCAGCGTCCACGCGGAGCCGTTCCATGTGGATGCGCCGTAAACGGTCGATCCACCCATCCCCGCGATGTTTGGTTGGCCGATTGTGAGCTTCATGTTGTTGATGAAGTACGTGAGCGGGGAGTCCGATGTTGCGTTGAAATAACCCGCAAAGGATCCCGCTTCACGGTGCCATGCAATCGGACCCAGGACGAACGCGGTGATGATGAGTGTCAACCACCACGCCGGAATGATGCGCATGGCACGCCTCCAAAAAAAGCGGAGCGTCGATGAGCGGCCCATCCGACTCTTGGTGATCAGGAATCCGGAGAAAAAAAAGAAGCCGGCCACGGCGACCCCGCCAAAAGACTGCTCCGTGCTCCACTGCGTGCCGAGATCTTTGCCACCGTAAAACCCCGCGAGGGGGCCGGCGTGCGAGAAGATGACTAGGAAAGCCATGAACCACCTGAGAAAGCCGATGCTGTTCGCCCGAGGGTCGAAGGCCTCGACCAGATTGCGCTGTTTCATCAGGTTCATTAGGGCACTTCCTTGCCCGCTATCCCGTGGTCCTTCGCAGCGAGGACATCCGCAACGTGCTGCTCAGCCACCACCAGTGTGCCTTCGGGCACGGGAGGAAGGGCCGCCGCCGATCCTGGCGGCAGAGGTCGACGACGCACTTCGATCCCCCGCAGCGCCCGCACCGATCCGCGCAAGCCCAGATAGAGCGGGCGGAGCGTACGCGCGATCTTCGGATGGCGCAGATTCATGTACGTGCGCGCGTAGCGGAGCAGGCCACCTTCAATGGCAAGGCCTCCATTGCGGAAGTAGCCGACCTGCCATTGAGCGGTGCCGGGGGCTGCCGCGGCTATCTGATCCAGCTTGTACTCGAGAAAAGTGTGGCTGATCGCGGCGAATTCGGCGTTCGCAACGGTTCGAGGGTGGTATCCGAGCTCGGCGGCAGCGTAGGCGAGAATGCGCTCCTGAACGTGGGCAAGACCGCCGTCGCGGTGCTCCGTCTCGGCGAAGTAGTCGGCGTAGTCCCACTCGACCGCGGTGAGGAGCCGAATGGCCTCTGGCCGCACCACCCACATCGCGCCCAGCGGGGCGAGCGGAGATATGTCGTCAAGAGGGACCCGAATCCCGAGGCGCTTGTTAAGAGCGGCGGTCGGTTCCTTGTTTGCAAACCAAGCGCCGCCGAGTGTCGGGAAAGCCATGTGAATCGTGGGAGGGAAGACGAGACCAAGCCCCGCGTGCTGCTGGAAAAGGGCTACCAGATTGGCCACATAGCCGGGCGAATGCAATATGTTGTCGAGTTGTTGACGCTTGAAGAAATCACCGATGTGCGAGTCGCGCTGCACGGTCTTCTTGGAATGCACCTTGAAGATCAGGTCGTACCCACCCGTGGTGATTACGTCGCGGCAGGCGACGAAGAACCCGCTGAGATCGCGACCGCGATTCGAGGGCAGGATTCGCACCTCGTGGTGCTTGATCTTCGCATCTGCACGCTCCTCGATCACCTTCTCAATGTGGCGAGCCTTTTCCGCGCTCGTCGTCGTGATGTAGAGGTCGAACGGCTCCGGAAGGTAGGACACGCCCGCGAGGAGCTCCTCCGTCATCTCCTCGTAGAAGATGTGAACGACGGCGGCCAGCTTGAGGGGTGCGGATTTGTCGTAGCTGATGTCGGTGTCGGGCATTATCTCGAACAGCGACGCATTCGTGTTCAGCACCCGCGGCTCGGCGGTCCTCACGATGTCGGTGAGAATCATGTCGACCGGATAGCCACCCTCGGCGGCGGCATCCATAAGCCATCGCCCGACCACCGCGTTGGAGTCCAGGTAGAGCGGGTCGTGGAAGAACGGCCGACGCTTGAGCACGGGACAGCCGTCCTCGATGAGCTTGAGCGCACTGTCGAACGCCGGATGCACCGTCGGGTAGTCCTCCGGCGGGAATGCGACCTTGTGGGGGAAGCCGAGCGCATCGAAGTGCGCGGTGAAGCGAGACTCGTGGTTCATCACCGACCCAATGTAGGAGGTGATCATGGGCATGTCGCGCCAGTATGCGCGCCACTCTTCACTCAGGAACAACCGCGGTCGCACGGCAATCCAGTGTGACTGGATATGGGGCGGCAATGGCGGAAGTTTCACATCGAACGGATTGCTCGGCGCGCCGCCGTGCTCGGTGATTCCCCAAAAATCTATCTCGAGCGATTCCATTCGTTCGAAGACCGGTTCGAAGGGCCGCACCGGCCCGTACCATGTGTAATTCATGAGGACAAGTTCGTCGTATTCGGCGAGCCGGTCCTCGCCGAACTTCTCGAGCGCCTCCTTGTAGCCCCACACGTCGAATCCGATGTTCTCCCGGGTCCAGACGTGGTCGGCGACTGTTTCGAGTGCCGCCCTGCCCTCATCGGTCAGCGGCCCGTTGGATACGACGACGATGGTGTCGGCGAATGGGCGTAAGCGCTCGAGCTTGTACGGGACGTAGTCTCCGACAATGCCCCGCGGTTCGTAATAGAGGTAAAAGATGACGCGTCGACCACCCACACGAAAGACCGCAGGTTTTGTTTCGCTCATCGGTTGTCCCCCAGTAGGCCCTGCAAATAGAGTCCGTAGCCACTCTTGGCGAGGGGGGCGCCGAGACGCGCTAACTGCGCATCGTCGATCCAGCCCGCACGCCAAGCGATCTCCTCAATGCAACCGACCTTGAAACCCTGCCGGTCTTCGATCACGCGGACGTATTCTGAGGCTTGCATCATCGATTCAAAAGTTCCCGTGTCCAGCCAGGCAGTTCCGCGGTCGAGCACCTGCACCTGCAGCTTTCCGGCCTGTAGGTAGCGCTCGTTGACTGTCGAGATCTCGAGCTCGCCGCGCTCGCTCGGCTCGATCGTCTTGGCGATTTCGATCACGGAGTTGTCATAGAAATAAAGTCCGGGGACCGCAAAGTTACTCTTCGGATAGGTCGGCTTCTCTTCGATTGAGACAGCGACCATGTTCTCGTCGAACTCGACTACCCCATAGGAGCGGGGATTTGACACATGGTACGCGAAAATCAGCCCACCGACGAGGTTTCCATTGCCGCTCAGGGAAGTACCGAGCCCCGCACCGTGGAAGATGTTGTCTCCAAGCACGAGTGCAACGTTCTCGTCGCCAATGAATTCCTCGCCGATGATAAAAGCCTGGGCAAGGCCGTCGGGTGAGGCTTGCACCGCATATTCCAGACGAATGCCGAGATCACTCCCGTCACCTAGCAGTGCTCGAAACTGGTCGTTGTACTCCGGGGTCGTGATTATCAAGACCTCCGAGATGCCCGCCATCATCAATGTCGACAGTGGGTAGTAGATCATAGGCTTGTCATAAATTGGCATGAGCTGCTTGGAAATGCCCTTGGTGATAGGCCAGAGTCGTGTGCCGGAGCCTCCAGCAAGGATTATTCCGCGCACAATCAGTTCTTTCGGTTCAATGACGAATAGAGGGCTCTCGCATCAGCGAACGTGGGCAGCTGTCCGCCCGCTGCCGCATCGGCGAGGGAGGGAGCGTCCGTGTCCTTTGGCGACAACAGCAGCCCGCCTGCTTCCTCCGGGAACACAAGTCCGAGATCAAGATCGAGCGGATTGATTCCGTGTTCGCGCGACGCATTGAAGGTGTCCGAGACAAGATAGCTCACTGTCGCGCCCTCGGTGAGTGCGACGAAAGCGTGGCCGAGCCCTTCGGCGAGGTAGATCGCCTTACGTCCTACATCATCGAGTCGCACAGAGTCCCACTGTCCGAAAGTGGGAGAACCCACCCGAATGTCGACTACGTAGTCGAGCACCGCGCCATGGACCGCTGTCACGTACTTTGCTTGGCCCGGCTGGATGTCAGCGAAATGAATGCCGCGAACGGTGCCTCGTTTCGAGACAGACGTGTTGGCCTGGCGAAGGTCAAGTGGGTGTCCAACCACCTCCGCCAATAGGTCAAAGCGGTACCACTCAAGGAATACGCCGCGATCGTCGCTCCGCAGAATTGGGGTGATCTCAAACGCGTCAGGGATCGAGAGCTCACGGAATTGCACCGTATGAGACTACCCTCTGGCTCAGAGTGGCTGGAGCAGATCCCTGACGGCATCGGGCACACCCCGCCCAAATTTGCCATATCGGCCGGTCGTAAGCTCCCGCACGACTGGCAGCACACGCGACAATCGACGACGACCGAGACCGCTGCGGATTTGCTCGTGCAGCAATTTCTGCCCGGCAGCGGCCGTGCGCTGCGGTGACACATCCAGCCCGGCTATCCGCTCGGCCAATTGTTCCGCGCGCGCAAGAAGCCGTCGATTGCGCCCAGCTCCCGGTGCGAGCATCCGGCCGGCCTTACCGGTGAAAGACAGCCTCTCGACACCAATCTGGTTTGCCTCGTGCTGACGGTACTCAATCAGCTTCTCATCGAGAAGATCGACAACCCCCACCGCCGCGGCGACAATTGCCAGCCACTCGTCATGAACCCAGGATGGGGGAAATGGAAGAGCTGCGTTCGCGAGGTCACGCCGGAAGACTGTTGTAGCCCCAGTCACGATATTCCTCTTCATCAATGACTCGTATGCGTACCCCGAGTGAACCGCTCGCTTCGTGGCATCACCGACTCCGAGCGAGCCGAAGAGACTTTGTCCGGTTGAACGGCCAGACGCGTCGATAAGGGTGGCATCGGTGTGAAGAAGGAGCAGTTGAGGCGTCGAATCAAAAACCGCGATCATGCGCTCAAGGCGCCCGACCGGCCAGACATCATCCTGATCGCAGAGCGCGACGAGATCTCCTTCCGTCGCCGCAATCGCCCCGGCAAAATTGGCCACCACTCCGAGAGCCACTGGATTATTAATCCGTGTCACCGACAGCAGCGTTTCCGGATGGGCGACTCGCCACTGAGCAATTGTTGCTGTGACGAGGGCGATGGTGTTGTCCTTCGACGCGTCATCAGAGATGACAAGCTGAGTCGGGGGTTGCGACTGGCCGAGGATCGAACTCAGTTGCTCTTCGATGAACCGCTCTCCGTTGTGCGTACACAGCGCGACCGAGACCGTCAGTGCCACGGTCGCCGGTGCCACGCCCGTCAGCTCGCGTCGTGCGTCAGGGAATCGAGATAGCACTTAATCGTCGGTACTGCATCACCGACAGCTTTCAGTTCACCGTGGTTCAGCCATGCGGCCTGATCGCACATTGCCTTAACGGTCTCCATCGAGTGACTGACCAAGATCACAGTGCGTCCGGCTGACTTCAAGTCCTTGAACTTCTGGTAGCACTTGTCCTGGAATTCCTGGTCACCGACAGCCAACACCTCATCGACGACAAGAATGTCTGGTTCAACGTTGATCGCGATCGCGAATCCGAGTCGTACGTACATTCCGGAGGAGTAGTTCTTGACCGGCTGATCGATGAACTTCTCCACGCCTGAGAAATCCACGATCTCGTCAAACTTTCGCGTTACCTCCTTGCGCGACATGCCGAGGATCGAGCCATTGAGGAAGACGTTCTCGCGGCCCGAGAGCTCATGATGGAAGCCGGATCCGACTTCCAGCATGGCCGCGATCTTGCCGAAATGGGTGATCGACCCCTGATTCGGGTGGTAAATGTTCGCAAGACACTTCAGGAGAGTCGATTTTCCGGATCCATTGCTGCCGATGAGTCCGAATGTCGAACCCACCGGAACGTCGAACGACACGTCTTTGAGCGCGAGGAAATCTTCGTGAACCGACGTCCGTCCGCGCATGATCGCGGACTTGAGGCTCTGGTTGCGCTCGTGATACATCCGGAAGCTTTTCGTGACGTGATCAACTCGGACTGCGATTTCGCTCACAGCGCCTCCGCCAGATTTCGTTCGTTCTTTCGGAAAACCAGCATTCCGAAGCTGAACACGGCTCCAGCCCATATGAGGCAGATGAGCCATTCGCTCGGATCCGGGAAGTGATTGTCGTAGATCAGAGCCCGGAAGAGTGCGACGAAATGGACCATCGGATTCAGGTCGTAGAGACCGAGGATGGTCACAGGCGTACCGAGCAGGCCGCCATGTTTCGTCGACTGGCCAGCCACGAGGCTGAGCGGGTAGATGATCGGCGTGAGGTAGATCCAGAACTGGAGCAGGATGCCGAGCAGGTACTCGGAATCACGAAAATACACATTAAATATCGAGAACAGAAGGCCGACTCCGGCCGCAAACACCGCGAGAAGCCCCATCGCCAAGATAAGCAGCGGAATCCAAGGTAGAACAAATCCACCCGCGAGAGAGATCGCGATAAGTAACACGACCATCTCGAAGACCCAGTTGTAGGCGCTCGCGCCGACCGTCGACAGCGGAAGAACGACGCGGCTGAACGAAACTTTCTGGATCAGACCGGAGTTTGCGACGAGGGAGCCAGCACTCGTTGAAACCACGCTGGAGAAGAAAGTCCACGGAAGAAGTCCGCACAGTAACCAGAGCGGGAAAATATCTAGACCGCTGGGGCTACCAGGCTCAGGTTTGCTCTTAAAGATAAAACCGAAAACGAATGTGTAGATAAGCATGAGAGCGAGCGGATTTACCAACGACCAGAGCTGGCCGAAAACAGTGCGCTTGTATTTGCCGCGCACCTCACGGGAGACGAGGTTGTAGAGGAGTTCGCGAGAGCCCCAGACCTCAGTCAGGTATTTCATTCATCCTCGCCATGTTTACCGTGCTCACGAGTCGACCCGTAAAGCTCGGGACAATCTAGCCTAGAACTAAGATTAGTTCCCGATGGCACTCTCTTCGCAGCTCCCACGCACAACCTCCGTCGCCGTGGCGACGGTCAGCTACGGATCAAGCGATGTACTCAAGGGGTTCCTCGAATCGGTTTCGGCGTCGAGCGCGGGACCTGTTATGGTCGTCGTCGCAGACAACGGCAAGAACGACGCCACCGTCGCGGAGTTGACGGCCGCCTCATCTGGTCGGTACTTACCCCTTCCTCGTAATCTGGGATACGGCGGCGCAGTGAACGAGGCAATTTGCTCGCTTCCTTCAGACGTGCAGTGGGTTTTAGTGAGTAATCCTGACGTGGTGCTGATGCCCGGAGCGATAGATGCGCTCATAGTCGCCGGGAACTCTGATAACCGCATCGGCGCAGTAGGACCGGCAATCATGACCGATGGCGAGGTCTATCCGTCGGCCCGCGCCGTACCGTCGCTTCGCACCGGGATCGGGCACGCCCTGTTCGCGAACATCTGGCTTGGCAATCCCTGGACGCGCGCGTATCGCCGCGACTCCAGCCGCGAGCCAGTGCGGCTCTCCGGAGCCTGCGTACTCGTCCGCAAGAGCGCGTTCGACCAACTCGGCGGTTTCGATGACGGCTACTTCATGTACTTCGAAGACGTCGACCTTGGATACCGTCTCGGCAAAGCCGGTTATCGCAACGTCTACGAGCCGACCGCCGTAGTTGTGCACACCGGTGCCCATTCCACGAGCGATCACTCCGCGCGGATGATTGCCGTCCACCACCAGAGCGCTCGCCGATTCCTCACCCGGAGGTACTCGGGCTGGTACCTCTGGCCTGTGAGAGTCGTACTAATCATCGGGCTTGACCTGAGATCGGCCATCCTGAGCCGCCGAGCCACTCATCACTAGACTCATCACGACTGTGCCTAGGAGGCAGCAACTCCCATGAAAATACTCGTCACCGGCGGCGCCGGTTTCATCGGCTCGAACTTCGTTCGCCGCACCCTTCAGGACGCCTATGCGGGCCTCGAGGGTGCCGAGGTTGTCGTGCTCGATTCCCTCACCTACTCCGGCAATCTCGAGAATCTCGCGCCTGTCGCCGACTCTCCCCGTTACGAGTTCGTGCACGGGGATATCCGCGATCTGGGTCTGCTCGACACGCTGCTGCCGAGCGTGGATGCGGTGGTGCACTTCGCCGCGGAATCGCACGTCGATCGCTCGGTGCGGGACTCCGGCATCTTCGTAGAGACCAACGTGGTCGGCACCCAGCGGCTGCTCGACGCCGCCCTGCGGGCCGACCTCAAACGCTTCGTGCATGTCTCGACCGATGAGGTCTACGGATCCATCGCGGAGGGGTCCTGGGACGAGTCGCGGCCGCTCGAGCCCAACTCGCCGTATTCGGCGTCGAAGGCCGGCAGTGACCTGCTCGCGCGCAGCTACTTCCGCACCCATGGCCTCAACCTGTCGATCACCCGCTGCTCGAACAACTACGGCCCGTACCACTTCCCCGAAAAAGTCATCCCGCTCTTTGTCACGAACCTCATCGACGACAAGCACGTTCCGCTGTATGGGGAGGGCAACAACATCCGGGACTGGCTGCACGTGGATGACCACTGCCGCGGCATCGCGATGGTGCTCGTGGGCGGCCGTGCTGGCGAGATCTACAACATCGGCGGCGGCACCGAGCTCACCAACACAGAGCTCACGCAACTGCTGCTGGATGCCACGGGCAAAGACTGGTCGTACGTGGATCGGGTCACCGACCGCCTCGGCCATGACCTGCGCTACAGCGTCGACATCGGCAAGATCCAGGCCGAGCTCGGGTACGAACCGCAGGTGCCGTTCGAGCAGGGACTCGCGGATGTCGTGCAGTGGTACCGCGATAACCGTGCCTGGTGGGAGCCGCTGAAGGAGCGCGCGGCGCTGTAGCCATCGTGCTACGCGATGCTACGCTCGGCCTATGACGCGCATACCTGTCCGTGAACTTCGGAACCACACTGCGGGCGTACTTGAGCGTGCGCAGAATGGCGAGGAGATTGTCATAACGGTCAACGGCATTCCCACCGCAAAGCTGACGGCATCTCATCCCGCACGGAAGGCCTACTTGAACAAGGCCGAATTCCTTGCCCTCCGGCCCAAGACGTCCGACGTGACGCTGGCGCGCGATATCGCCGCCCTCACGGGAGACACCACCGACAATCTCGGCCCGATTCTGTGACTACGGTCGAGGGGCTTCTTGACACCAGCGTGATCGTTGCCATGGAGATGCTTCGACCCCTCGACGAAGCGCTCCTTCCCGAACGGCAATTCATCAGCGTCATCACGCTCGCAGAATTGCGGGCCGGGGTGCTCGCGGCATCGGATACCGAGACGCTGTCGAGGCGCCGCCGCTCTCTTGACGCCTACTCGACAACCGACGCTCTGGTTGCAGGCGACGCGGCAGCTGAGGAATGGGCGCGCCTTCTCTATCGGCTAGTCCAGGCGGGTCGCCGCGTAAATATCAACGATCTCTGGATTGCCTCGATCGCCCTAGCGAATGATTTGCCGGTCGTGACTCACGATCAGGATTTCGACCCGCTGGTGGACCTCGGCGGCCCTGTCGTCATCCACGTGTAGGAGAAGAAACCGATGACCAGATGTCTCATCACCGGAGCGTGCGGGATGCTCACGCCCTGCCGGGGCGCGCGGTCACTGCTATCAGCCGCGCCGACCTCGACATCACCGACCTCGACGCGGTGCGCGTGGCAGTCGCCGGACACCATGTGGTGATCAACGCATCCGCCTACCAAGGGTGGATGATGCGGAGTCCAACGAATCTGATGCTTTCGCCGTGAACGCCACTGGTGCCCAAAACTTCGCGATCGCGGCATCGGAAACCGACGCCAAGCTCGTGCAGGTCTCCACCGACTACGTGTTCGATGGGTCTGCGAAGTCGCCGTACGACGAGGCGACAACGTTGAACCCGATCTCTGCCTATGGCCAGACCAAGGCTGAGGGTGAACGGCTCGCCCTCGCCGCGAACCCCGATGGCACCTACATCGTGCGCACCGCGTGGCTCTACGGTGCCGGGGGCCCCAACTTCGCCAAGACCATGCTGCGACTCGCGCAGAGCCACGACACGGTAAGCGTCGTGACCGACCAGCTCGGGCAGCCGACCTGGACCGAAGACCTCCCCCGCCAGATCGTGAAACTTCTCGACGCGGATGCCGCCCCCGGCGTGTGTCACGCCACCAACTCCGGAGAGGCGAGCAGGTTCGAGTTCGCCCAGGAGATCTTTCGGGTGGCTGGCCTCGACCCACAGCGAGTCGTGCCCACCTTCAGCGCCGAATTCGTGCGCCCCGCCCCGCGCCCGGACTACGCCGTTCTCGGACACGATGGCTGGGGCCGTGCCGGAATCTCGCCGATGAGAAACTGGCGAGCGGCGCTCTCCGCGGCGTATTCCGCCAGGGCTTTAGAGATTGTGTTTTGAGTCAGGACTCTCTGCGACGCCCCGACGAACGACACAAACGACGTTGGATGTCGAGAGCACAATCGGTAAACCGGGAAAGTACAGCGCCCGCTTGATCCACGCCGAGACGGCAATGACCGGACCTGCGACGAGGGCGTAGATGCCATTGGCGAACGAGGTTGCAAAACCGTGCCGGCGCGCTCCGCGAAAAGTGACGATCTCGAGACCGGACTGCCGGGCGAAGAAAGTCATCTTGAGATACCCGATCGCAGTCACGTGGGTAGGATCGCCATTCTGGAGCGGATTGCCAAGCCAACTGTCGGCGTTGGGGAAACGGAACAGCATCCTGCCTCCCTCCCGAAGAGTGAGAGATAACTCGGTGAGAAATGCGGGAACTAGCTCTTGGCCGATGTGCTCGAGCACATCGAATACCGCGATCAGATCGAATGTTCGACCGGCGAGCATATGCATGCGATCGGCAGCAAAAACCTCGTAGCCAAAATCAATACCCGCCTGCACAAGTCCCGGATCCAGCTCCGTCCCAGTGATGTTCCAGGCCTTCAATCGACAGTAGGCGAGGAACGCACCATTGCCGTAGCCGATCTCGAGAACATCCCTGATGCCGTCCGGATCCACGCGCACGTCCTTGAGTTCGCTGGTGAAGTAAGCCGCCTCTCCTTCGGAAAGGAAACCGAACGCCGTTTGGTCCAGCCAGCCCTTCCACTCCACATAGTCGGAGCTGCCGGAGCCTGATTCGTCATTCGGCACGTGAGGACTTTCGATTCGATTGAGGTCTGGGAAGGTTGCCCTCCCATGATGACACGCCATTCCCTGACCCCCATTCGCGGGGTCTCCGGCGCGCTGGTAATGTCGTCTCTGGGGAATCGGCAGTTCCCGACAACTTCATTGGAGCGACATGACGACCCTGCGCGTGATCGTGGACCAGATCGTCGCGCCGATCCCGGGCGGCATCGGTCGCTACACCGAAGAGCTCACCCGCGAGCTGATTCGCACGGCGCCGAGGGGGTGCGACGTCGCCGGTATCGTCTCATCATCGCCCGAAGCGGACTATGAGTTGATCGAAATGGTCCTCCCCGGTCTCGACGGCCTCTTCAAGAGCGCACTGGCACGTCGCGAGCTCGAACTGGCCTGGCAGCACGGCTTCACCCGCCTTCCCGGAAGCGGCATGGTGCACGCCACCGGGCTGTTCGCGCCGCTGTTCAAACACGATCGAGTCAATACTGTCGGCGAACAGATCGCGGTGACGATCCACGACGTCATCCCGTGGACCAATCCGGATGCACTGTCCACCCGTCGACTCGGCTGGTACAAGGCCATGGCGAAGCGAGCATACAAATATGCGGATGCCGTGGTCGCGCCGACGCACGCGGTCGCCTCCCAGCTCTCGGAGATCCACGACTTCGGAGACCGAGTTCGGGTGATCGGCGGGGCCGTGAGTTCCAAGCTCACCCTGCCGGTGGATCCGGATGCCCGTGCGGAGCGGCTCGACCTCCCGGAGCGATTCATCCTGAGCGTTGGTACCCTCCAGCCCCACAAGGGGATAGCCCCGCTCATCCAGGCGATGGCGCGTCCGCAGCTCAACGGCTACACCCTGCTCATCGCCGGTCCTGAGGGATCGCAGGGCCTCGATGTCGTCGGAATAGCGGCCGAGGCCGGACTCGCCGAGGATCGGGTGCGCGCGCTCGGTTACCTTGCCGACGCGGATCTGGCCGTCGCGCTGGACCGCGCTTCGGTCTTCGTCTTCCCGAGCCTCGCGGAGGGCTTCGGGTTGCCCGTGATCGAGGCCTTCAACTTCGGGACCCCGGTAGTGCACTCCGACGACCCTGCGGTACTCGAGGTATCGGCCGGAGCCGGCCTCGCTGTCGCCCGCAAGCCCGCGGAGTCCTATGCCGAGCGGCTGGCCGAGGCGATCGGCACAGTGCTCGTCGATCCCGCGCTCGCCGAGCGCATGGGATTCGCCGGCCGGGACCGCGCGCGCACGTTCAGCTGGACGGACTCCGCCGAGAAGGTCTGGCAGTTGCACGCTGACCTGTAGGTTTCGCTCTCGACCGGCAGCGTTACGGGGCGGGGGTCGCCGCCGGCGGGGTCGTCGCGGCCTTCACCGCGGCGTGGAGCTTCTCGTAGTCCGGCTTGTTCTGGTTGAAGGTCGGCGGCACCAATTCCAGATGCGTGACCGAAAGTTTCCGCGCCTTATCGCCGAGGTCGACGAATCCAGGCAGTGCCGCTGACGGGATGTCGGTCTTCACCACCTGCGCCCCAGCCTTGGCGATGTCCTGGAACTTCGTCAGAACGATCGAGGGCTGGAACTGCTTGAGCATCGCTTCCTGCACGACTCGTTGCCGCGCCATCCGGTCATAGTCAGTGCCCTTGTAGCGCGACCGCCCGTACCAGAGCGCGAGATAGCCGTTCATGTGCTGGGGCCCGGCCTCGAAAGTGCCATAGGGCTCCGTGGCGGTGACCGGCCCGTAGGCGAGCTTCGCCGGTACGTCGATCGTCACTCCACCGAGCGCGTCGATCAACTCGGAGAAGCCCTGCATATCGATGAGTCCGTAGTACTGGATTGAGAGGCCGGTGACGCCCTCGGCCGCATCCTTCAGCGCCTCGATACCGGGCGAGCTCCCCTTTGATGCCGCAGTGGGGTAGAGCGACTTGTGCTCCTCCCCGTAGGTGTAGAGGTAGTCGAGGAGGCACTGGTCGCCGCAGTTGTAGCCCTGAGGGAACGGACCGTAGAGCGGCGATCCCTTCGCGAACTGGATATGCTCCATGTTGCGCGGGATGCCGATGATTGTCGTGGCGCCGGTCGTCGCGTCAATACTCGCGACCGAGGTGCTGTCGGGGCGCAATCCGGTGCGATCCGGGCCGGCGTCACCGCCGACCAGCAGGATGTTGTATCGCCCGTTCACCGGAGCGGCCATCTCGCTTCCGGCGAAGATCGAGGTCACCGCGTTCCGGGCACTGCCCGCGCTCACCGCTCCGTAGCCGGCGGCACCCGCCGTGACGGCGAGCGCGAGAATCGACAGGGCCGCGATCGCGGGGCGCATCGCGGGGGCCGTGGCGATGAGCCGAGTGAGGCGCAGGGTGTCGAGGGTGAGCACGATCCAGAGCACCGTGTATGCCGCCAACACGACCTGGATGGCCGTCAGCCCGATCGGGTTGGTCACGATGCTGAGGATCACGGTGTGTGCGACGAACCAGACGAGAATACCCACGAGACCGAGGCCCCAGAGCAGGAAGGTCGCTCCGACTCCGAAGCGCCCGAGCCGCCGATTGCCCGCAAGGATCTGGGCGGATCCGGGGATGAGCAGGTTGAGACCCACGAGCCACCACGCCCGCTTGGTCATGGTGGGGGTCGACCTCAGATCCGGGGTGCGGATCGGGCTGGTCGCGGTCATCACGCTCACAGGCTCGACCTCAGCGCGACATTCTTCGCTGCGACGGTGTCTTCGAGGGCCCGCGCGAACTCCGCGAGCGCGGTTTCGAGTACGGGATCGGAGATTGCGAGCATCCGGATCGCGAGGAGTCCGGCGTTGCGTGCGCCCCCGATCGACACGGTGGCGACCGGAACCCCGGCTGGCATCTGCACGATAGACAGCAGGGAGTCCAGCCCGTCGAGCTGTGCGAGCGCCACCGGCACGCCGATCACCGGGAGGGTCGTGACGGCGGCGAGCATTCCGGGCAGGTGGGCTGCCCCACCGGCCCCGGCGATGATGACGCGGATGCCCCGGCCCGCGGCATCCCGACCGAAGGAGATCATCTTCTCCGGGGTGCGATGCGCGGACACGACCTCGACCTCGTGCACCACGCCGAATTCCGCGAGTACGGCAGCGGCCTCTTTCATGACAGTCCAGTCGGAGTCCGAGCCCATGACGACGGCCACGCTGGGCAGCACAGAAGCAGGGGACTCGGGCATAGCGACCAGCCTAAAGGTCAGTTCTGGTAATGCTCCGCAGCGGCACGCGCCTGAAACACCACCTCGTCGAGGTCGTCGCCGCCGGCCGTGACATGGCCGACCTTGCGCCCCGGGCGAGGCGACTTTCCGTAGTTGTGCAGCTTCACGGAGGGCTCATCCGAAAAGGCGTTCGGGTAGCGCTCGTCGAGGTCGCCGGCCGCCGGCCCACCGAGGATGTTGACCATCACCGACCACTGGTCCCGGCATCCGGTCGCCCCGAGAGGCAGGTCGAGCACGGCACGAAGGTGCTGCTCGAACTGGCTGGTGGTGGAGCCATCGATGGTCCAGTGCCCCGTGTTGTGTGGACGCATGGCGAGTTCATTCACAAGCAGTCGCTCATCCGTTGTCTCGAAAAGCTCCACGGCGAGCACACCGGTGACCCCGAGATTCTCGGCGATCGAGCGCGCGATCTCCTCCGCGACATCCGCAAGCCGCCCGCGGGAGGATGGCGCAGGAGCAATCACTTCGGAACACACGCCATCACTCTGGATGCTCTCGACCACCGGCCAGCAGGCGATCTCCCCGGAGGGGCGGCGGGCAACCGACTGGGCGAGCTCACGGCGGAAGTCCACCAGCTCTTCGGCGAGCAGCGGATGCCCGAGCGCGAGCCAATCCGAGGCCTCGGCCGCGGCGCGCACCACCCGCACCCCCTTGCCGTCGTAGCCGCCAGTGGCGGTCTTCACCACGGCCCGGCCGCCGTGGTCGGCGAGAAAAAGGGCGAGTTGCTGCTCGGTCTCGATGCGGGCCCAGTCGGGAACCGGAAGCCCGAGCGCTGAGAGCCTCTCCCGCATCAGGAGCTTGTCCTGCGCGTAGAGCAGGGCGTCGGGTCCGGGTCGAACGGCGACGCCGGCCCGGACGAGGGCCGCGAGCACCTCCTGCGGCACGTGTTCGTGGTCGAAGGTCACGACATCAACCGACTGCGCGAAGGGAAGCACATCGGAGACATCGCGGAAGTCGCCGAGTGTCGTCACCGCCAGCGATGCTGATTCGCCCGCGGTCTCGGCGAAGACACTCAGCTCGATGCCGAGGTTCACCGCCGCGGGGATCATCATGCGCGCGAGCTGTCCGCCACCGATCACACCTACCCGAATAGTCACGCTGCCAGCCTACTTTCGGATAAGGATCAGGGCGTCCGGTTATGATTCACGAGGCCAATATCCGAACCGCAAGGGAGTGCCGTGCTCTCCCGCCTCATCGCTCTCGCTCGGCTACTGTACGAGAAGCTGCTGCGGTACGTTCTCAAATTCGGCGTCGTTGGTCTCGCCGGCTATTTCGTGGATGTCGGTCTATTCAATGCGCTTCGCCTCGGCGCCTTCGGAGGCGGTCACTTCTTCCAGGGGCCGATCGGTGCCAAGATCGTCTCTGCCGGCATTGCGACGGTCGTGACCTGGTTCGGGAACAGGTACTGGACTTTCCGCGAACACCGCCGCAAAAACTATTTGCTCGAGCTCGCCGAATTCAGCGCGGTCTCGGTGGGTGGCATCCTCATCGGACTTGCCTGCCTCTGGGTGTCGCATTACCTACTCGGCTTCACCTCGCTGCTCGCCGACAACATCTCCTCGAATCTTGTTGGGCTCGTTCTCGGCACGTCCTTCCGCTTCCTGCTCTACCGATTCTGGGTCTACGGACACCACCGGGCCGACGGCCTCACGGCACGCGAGCACAGGGCCGAGGCGGCGCGGATGACGATCTTTGAAGACGAGCAGAGCGCGAACGAAGCCGCCTCGAACTGAGGTTAGCGCTGTCCCCAGGCAGTCGTCTCGTCGCTATTCGCCGGGGATCGTCCTGTGCGGGATGCCTCGGCCTGGCGCCGCGCGGCGATCGGGTTGAGGCTCTTCTCCATGAGGTCGTGAAGCGCCGCCTGAACGAGATCTGCGCCGGGGACATCCCGCAGGACGACCGGATGGTCGAGGCCGGTGTTGATCAGGATATTGCCGCTCTGGAAGATGCTCTGTAGCCCGTTCTGGCGCACCGTCACGTCATACCCTCGGCTGTGCAGAAGTTCCTGCCGAATGCGCACGAAGAACCCGGTGCGCAGGATGATGCGCCGGGTCGTGATCACGTAGCGCTTGCCGAGCCACGCCACCAGGGGCAACAGACAGAGCAACACGATCAGGAGCGCGGCGCCAGCGAGCAGGGCGATGTTCTGCCAGGGCTCCGAAAAACTGCCTCCGAAATAGCCCACCGTGCCGGCGACCGCCATGAGTGCGACGCTCGGCCAGAACAGCGCACGGCCGTGTGGCCGCAGTCGGGCCACCACCTGCTCCGTGTCCGGTGTGTCGCTCATCACCTATTCATACCGCAGATGGGTCACGTCCCCTGCGGCGACAGCCACAACCCGGCCATCCGACGATTTCTTCACCGATAGCCGCCCGCTGCCGTCGATACCGATCGCCGCACCCAGAAGCTCATCCCCACCGGGGAGTAACACCCGTACCTGGCTGCCGAGCGTGCTGCAGAGAGCACGCAGCTGCTCGCCGATTCCGCTCGACTCCGGGTCGGCGCCGAACCGCAGGAAGTCGGCAGAGAGCCGGCCGAGCTCGATGAGATAGCCGGCGAGCGCGCGGTCGGCGAGGTCGGCATCCAGCCCGATCGGATCGTTCAGGGCCAAGGATGTTGACGTCAGCGTCGGCAGCTCGGCGAGAGGGATCGTGAGGTTGAGCCCGGCCCCCAGCACGACAGCGCGGCCGCTCGGCAGGAGTTCAGCGAGAAGACCCGACACCTTTCGCCCATCGATCTGCACGTCATTCGGCCACTTGAGTCGCACGGAGTGGCTCGGCACAAGCGGGGCGATCGCCTGTGTCATGGCGATCCCGGCGATGAGCGGCAACCACCCGTAGTGGTCGATTTCGAGCGGCTCTCCGGCAGGAAGGCACGGCCGCAGGAGCACCGAGATCGCGAGCGTCTGGCCCGGAGGCGCCATCCAGACCCGGCCGAGGCGACCGCGCCCCTCCGTCTGGCTGCCGGTCACGACCACAGAGAAGTCCGGCCAATTTCCGGCATCAGCACCGGATGCCCGAGCCACGAGCTCGGTGTTGGTCGAGCCGCACTCCTCGAGGATCTCGAGACGGGCGGCCACTGCGGCGCTCAGGGGAAGCTGCATTCCCCAAGGGTACGGGCACCGGCCCAGCATCCTGTCGGGATACCCCGCACCGCATGAAGCCCGTTCGCGAAGGTAAGCCGCGGGGCGGGCACCCGGGTTCGCTTACCGAACCGCTCGAGCTTTGTAGGTATTCGCCACCGGAGCGCGCTGAACCTCGACGGTAAAGTGAAGGCGTGACTGCTGATACGAACGCCACGAATGACATGCACACGACCGCGGGCAAGCTCGCCGATCTGAAAGCCCGTTACCACGAGGCGGTCACCGCAAGCGGTGAGGCCGCGATCGAGAAGCAGCACTCCAAGGGTAAGAAGACCGCCCGCGAGCGTATCGAACAGCTGCTCGATCACGGGTCTTTCGTCGAACTCGATGAATTCGTTCGCCACCGAACGCATGCCTTCGGAATGGAAAAGAAGCGACCCTACGGTGACGCTGTCGTCACCGGTACCGGCACCATCCACGGTCGCCAGGTCGCGGTCTACAGCCAGGACTTCACGATCTTCGGGGGCTCGCTTGGCGAGGTCGCGGGCGAGAAGATCATCAAAGTCATGGATCTCGCCCTCAAGACCGGTGTTCCGATCATCGGCATGCTCGACTCCGGCGGGGCTCGTATCCAGGAGGGCGTCGTGGCGCTCGGCAAGTACGGCGAGATCTTCCGCCGCAACACTGCAGCCTCCGGCGTCATCCCGCAGATCTCGATCATCATGGGACCGGCAGCGGGCGGTGCCGTCTACTCTCCTGCCCTCACGGACTTCGTGATCATGGTCGATAAGACCAGCCAGATGTTCGTGACCGGCCCCGACGTGATCAAGACCGTGACCGGCGAAGACGTTGGCATGGAAGAACTCGGCGGGGCATTCACCCACAACAGCCGTTCCGGCGTCGCGCACTGGCTCGCCGCCGACGAGGATGACGCTCTCGACTATGCGCGCACCCTGCTCAGCTTTCTTCCCGACAACAATCTGGCCGAGCATCCGGTCTATGAAAGTCACGTCGAACTCGAAACGACGGATGCCGACCGCAAGCTCAACACGGTGATTCCGGACAGCCCGAACCAGCCCTACGACATGAAAACGATCATCGAACACATCGTGGACAACGGTGATTTTCTCGAGACTCAGCCACTTTTCGCGCCGAACATCGTGGTGGGTTTCGGCCGGGTCGAGGGCAGGGCCGTTGGCGTCGTGGCGAACCAGCCGAATGCGATGGCCGGGACGCTCAACATCGAGGCCGGAGAGAAAGCCAGTCGGTTCGTGCGCTTCTGCGACGCGTTCTCGATCCCGATCCTGACCCTTGTGGATGTGCCGGGCTACCTGCCCGGAACCGACCAGGAGTGGACCGGCGTCATCCGGCGGGGGGCAAAGCTGCTCTACGCCTACGCCGAGGCGACAGTGCCACTGGTCACCGTCATCACTCGCAAGGCCTACGGCGGCGCCTACATCGTGATGGGTTCAAAGCAGCTCGGCGCCGACCTGAACTACGCCTGGCCAACGGCGGAGATCGCAGTCATGGGCGGGCAGGGCGCCGTCAACATCCTGTATCGCAACGAGATCAAAGCGGCGGAAGCTGCAGGGGAGGATGTCGCGGCAGTACGTAGCCGCCTCGCCAATGAATACACCTACAACGTCGCATCCCCGTTTCTCGCGGCAGAACGCGGGGAACTCGACGGCGTGATTGAGCCCGCCGCGACCCGGGTCGTGGTCGTGAAGGCCCTGAGAGCCCTCCGTACGAAGCGGGCAAGCCTTCCGCCAAAGAAGCACGGGAACATCCCCCTGTGACACTTCAGCGCCCCGCGGGCGATCCCACGGAGCACTCCTCCTCCCCTGCGGAGACCGAGTTCGAGGTCGTCGCAGGGTGCCCAACACCGGCGGAGCTTGCAGCGGTCACCGCGGTCATCACCTCAATGATCGAGGATCTCGAAGACGACCAGCGCGCCGAGGGACCGATCGTGAGCGCCTGGCAGCGAAGCCAGCGCAGCATCCGAACGCCGATGCATCCGGGCGCGGGAGCCTGGCGTTCGTTCTCCGGGTAGCCTGCTACCGAAAATCACCCCCGAATGGGTGTGATGCTTCGATTTCGTGCTAACACGCTTCCGATCGCTGCGGAATCAGTGCTGGGGGGCTCCAGTGACAGAGCAATTGCTTAGGATTATGCGAAATGTACCCCAGAATCCGCAGGTGGTTTGGTCAATATATCGCATCTAGGGGGTATCTGATCGGTCGAACGGTGCAAAACTGTCCCCCGAATGTCCTCCGAAGTGTCGACTTTGC
>ENA-OFCD01000386-OFCD01000386.1-metagenomes-genome-assembly--contig:-NODE-386-length-28893-cov-3.805638_pt1 | contig 28893 bp, 27 predicted proteins | sample MGYA00153392_OFCD01 | MGnify analysis MGYA00153392
TCTCGAGACATCAGGCGCAGCGGCGGGTCGAGTCTGGGTACGTCGAGGCCGTCGTCCACGGGTACGACTTCTGCGAGGTGGTCCACGTCCATGAGCACGGCGGCCCCCTTCTGATCGACGTACCGCGCGAGGCGAACCGTGCCTTCGATGGTGTGCGTGTCGAGCAGCACTTGGTTGGGTGATTTGCCATAACGAGGGTCCACCCGATCGTACGGCACGAAGCCTGCGGCGCGTCCTAGCGCAACACCGTTCGCGATCAATACGCCCGGGTCGCCGACGGACGGCACCAACATCACGTTCGTGTGCGTCGTCTCGCCCGTTCCGTATTTCAGAGTGCGCGAGCCACTCCAATACGGTGCCCAGTTCATCGGGTCTGCCGAGTCCATGGCGATCTGGGAGAGGCCGAGCAAGCGACGCAGATCGGGCGTGGCGCGACGCATTCCGAAGCCGTCTGCGGGCGACACGAGCGTAGACCCGCTGTCCCACGTCTTGTCGCCGAGAGTCACGGTGGGGCCGAACGTCGAGAGGTCGACATAGGGAGCCTGCGACGGGATCACGCAACCCTCGGGCGCGCGCGGCGCGAGAGGGCCTCGGTACACGCGGAACAAGAGCGGGTCGCCCGCGTCCGAAGAGACGGCCACTCGGAACGTGCCCGAGCTCTGCACCGCGGCGCATCGATACTCGTGAGTCTTGAGGTTGTGAAGGACGACCGTGTCCATCGGCGCGAGTGTCGGGAGCGTCTGCACGGTGAGCGCGAGGTCTTTCGTCTGACCGTCATTCACGCGCACCATCAAGTGGCCTTTTTCGGCGTAGAAGATCGGGCCGAGCGCGCGCAGCACCATCGCGTCCTTGATGCCGTGCAACGTGGAGCGCGTGCCGATCTCGCTGAGCATGCCACCCGGTACGATCGCGACGACGTCCTCCACCTTCGGCTCGACGCCGCCGAGCACCGCGCCGGTGATGCCTCCGAGGGATCCGCCGATGACGTGGATGGCCGCGTCTCCCCCTACGTCCACCACACCGTCGCCGTCGAAGTCACCGGCGATGCCCGGCGAGCCGTGGCCCGCGGGGTCGAACGCCCAGTGCGCGCGACCGTCGAACGAACGCAAAGTCCGGATGACCTGCATTCCGTCGAGCATCGTCTGTCGCACCATGTCGCGTGTGTGAAAGACGTATGCGCTCCAGAAGTCGTCTCCGGAGTCCACGTTGCCGTCGCCGGTCCAGTCGATCGCGCGACCCGTGAGGAGCGAGGTCCCGAGGCCAGCCAGGCCGGCGTCCTTGAAGTATGAGCGCACGAGCGTGAGCTGCGTCTTGCTCACGCCGAGACCGTGGCTGGGTGCGTCGATGCCCATCGTCGCAATGCCATAGTTCGCGAGCAGCCCCGCGAACGGGAGCGCGTCGAACTTGCTGCCACCATGACCATGAATGAACATTGCGACCGGCGCGGGCCCCTTGCGGTTCTTCGGAACGAAGATCCAAAACGGGACCTCTTCGCCGCGCGGAGGCGCGTTGACGTCCCATACCTGCTTGTACAAAGGCAGCATGGCGCCGGCCTGATCGGCGCGCGGGAACATCTGCGGCGAGCGAATGGCGCCGGCCACGATGAACTCGACGGCCTGAATCGACGCCGTAAAGACCGCGATCTCCGCCTTGGACGAGCCCGTGAGTGTCAACAATTGCTGCATCAACGGTAGAAAGACGGCCGTGGGAACGACCTTGAGGTTCGCCCTGCCGGCCGCGGGATCGATCACGTCGTCGAGGCGAGAGAGCGTCGGCGGGAAGTCCGTTGCCATCTTCGCCAGCGGCCCGATTCCGTAAAGGCCGTCGCGCACGCTCACGTAATCTTGGCTGATGCTTTGTGTAGTGAAGCTCCACGTGAACGCGACGTCTTGCAGGCCCAGGCCATAGCGCGGCAGACAGCCCGGCAGCTCCGCGAGCGCTCTCGTTTGCGCCGCGTGATTGATGCCTTCGAACGGTGAACGTACCGGCTCACCCGTCGCAGACGTGAGCCGACGCGTGATCACGACCGCGTACGTGGTCGCTTCGCGCAGCGGCATCACGGGCTTCATGATGAGCGTGTTGGTCTCGCGCTCGTAGAAATCGAGCGGCATTCCGCCGGGCTTGCCGTCGCGCGTGTTCGGGTGATCGAGCACGCCGTCCATGTCCGTGTCTTCGCCGAGGTCGAGCTCGCCGTTGCCGTTCGTATCCTCCTCGGTCTCCTCGAAGACGAGCGTCTGGAGCTGCGAGCGTGGGTCTGCGTCGTAGACCTGCGGTTCGGCGAGCACCTGAGGATAGTTGCCTTGTCCAAGGTCGAGCGGCACCGCGTCGCAGCGAGTCGGCGAGCCGTGCGTGACGTCGAGGACGAGCACTGCGTCGTCGCGAGTGTCGAACAGGTCGTTGCCGTGTCGCTTCAAGATGACTTCGGGATCGATGGGCGCGGAGAAACTCACCGTGATCGGCGCGAGCGTTCCCCAGCCCGAGAGCTTGTCGAGCTCGGCTCGCGTGGCCTGTTCCCACGCGGTCGGCCCCGCGAGCACGCTCGCGTTGAGACGACGCCCGGTCGGCGAAGTCGCGTCGTATCGCGTCGCGAAGTCGTTCGGGATCGGGATCTCGGCGAACGGCTTGTGGAACACGTCGAAGCGGACCATCGGGCCGATGCCGTCGATCGCCGGCGCGAGATAGATCGGAACGTCTGACGAGCAGTGCCCCACGGCGACCGCGAGAAACAAGGGGAGGAGATGAGTGAGGGTCTTCGTCGACATTCGCGCAGTCTCCTTAAAGCCGATACCCGACCATCAATCGTCCGCCGTAGACGGGCTCTGCAGTATAGCCCGCAACGCCGCCGAGAGCCGAGCCGGGGAACAAGACGCCGAGCTCCGTGCCGAACGTCAGCTCGGTGTGCTGGATGTATTTTCTGTAGCGCATGCCCAGATCGATCTCGGTTCCCCAATACGACCCGGGCGCTCCGTTGATCGCGTTGCGCGGCGAGCCGCCGGCGACGTCCGTGTTGAACGGGTCGACGTTCTTGGCAGGAGCGAACGCGAAGAGCACGCCGCCGTAGGTCTCGACGCCGCGCACGGGGCGCACCCATACGCGTGGAAACGCGACGACTGCGTTGGTGAGACCGCCGCGCGTCGGCACTCTCTCGATGCCTGCGGGAGGCGCGCCGGAGAGCTGTGGATCGGCACCCGTGCCGTAGCCGCGACCGGTCTGTGCAGCTTGCACGTATCGAAACAGCAAGAGACCCGTCTCGAAATTCGGGTCTGCATGAAAGCCGTTGATGTGCGCGTCGTGCGTATTGCCGTCTCCCGATGCGTAGAGCAAATCGAGGACGCCGCCAACGCGTTCGAACGCAAGCGACGCACGCACTGCCGCGCCGAGCTGCAACACGTCGCTGCGCGGGATTTCGGGCGAAGCGGCGAGCGTGGTCTTGCCGAAGACGAGCGCGCTCTCGGCCTCGAGCGTGAGCTTGGCCGTGTGCAGGTCGATCACCGTCTTGCCGGCGATGTCCGCGACGTTGACGTCGAGGACGCGACCGTCAGCGGTGGACTGATGCCGATGAACGAAGAAGTAACCCGCCTGCGTTGGACGCTCCTGGCCCACGAGCAAGGTCGCGATGAGTTGGTAAGCGGAGTCGCCCGCGAGGAGCGCGTTGTCGCTGCGGACCTGCTCGACCGCAAAGGCGCTCGTGAGGCGTGCGCTTGTCAGCGGGCCCGTTCCGATGAACGCGCGCGTCACCAAGTCGCCGCCGCGTGGATCGGTGAAGCGCGCCGAGCCGGGCTCCCAGCGGTGCGCGCCATCATTGGCCACCAAGCCGAGACCCCAGTGGCTCGTCATGAATCCGCCGCCGAGGTGCAGGTATGGGCCGATCGAGAATCTGCCCCACGCCTTGCGAAGCTGCGTGGTCAGCGGGGTCGAGTTCGGAAGCCCCTCCCCTGCGATGGGCGTCTCGCTCGTTACAGTGCCCGTTGGAAGATCGTGCTCGTACTCGAGCAGCACGGGAAATTTTCCGGCGAGCGGAACCACAGACTCGAGGCGCACGCCTACGCGCACGAGCGGAGAGAGCGCGAGCCCCGAACGAAACGCATGGAGGTCGCGATCGACCGGAAAGCCGTTCACGCCCTCGCTGCGGGCCGCCAAAAGAATGGGGACTTGAAGCTCGACGTCTTTGAAGCGCTGCGACAAGAGAGGGCGATACTCGTCCGCGCGCGGCGGACCCTCGGCATGGGCCGCTGCGCACAATCCGAGGACCGCCAGCATGGTGGCAGCGAGCGAGCGAGATCTCATTCGTCCCATTGGGCTCGCATCTGGAACGCGCCGTCAATTGGTGTGTAGAACAATCAGCGCTTTTTAGGACCGATTTGCGGGCCGAAGACATCCTACTGACCCGCAGCGGCGCGCGATACACATCGATCGCGCCAATGCCGGTGGAGTACGTGCTGCTCGGCGCATCATGCTTCCTCGTCTCCGGTTGCTCGCTCATCGGGCTCGGCATTGGCGCGTCGACGCCCAAGTATGAACAGACCTCGCTCGAGGACGCCGTCGTCGGCGACCATGTGTTCGTCGAGAAGTACGACGAGGACATCGAGGGCACCCTCGCGAGCGTGGACTCGATGGGCGGCAGCCTCGAGCTGTCGAGACGTAACGAACCGCACCGAGCGCTCATTCCGAAGGAGCAGATCGAGAAGCTCTCGCGGCGCAAAGGCTCCTACTGGGCGATGGGTCTCGGACTTTCAATGGCCATCGATTTCACGGTAATCGTCGTGACCGGGATTTTCGTCAAGGAGAGTCTTCGGTGCGGCTGGGGGATGGGCGGCGGCTCTCTCAAGTTCTAGTGCGTGGTGCGACCTACGCGTTCCCGTGTCTGTTCATGAACTCCCGCAACTCCGATGGTGGCGCTCGAGATATACGAGGGTCGTGACGTTGTATCGACCTACAAACCCAAGCTGACGGCTTGCGTGCTCGGCCATGCGACGGACGATGTCGTTGGTCGCACCTGTGTCGAGTACGGGTCGGAGCCCGCGCACGTTCACGACAATGTAAAACTTCTCGGCTCACGTGTCTGATCGAACCACGCTCGTGGGAGTTGCTCGCGTTGCTCGGGGATCCTTCGCTTCGCTCAGGATGACACTTTGTCCTGCGGCCATTTTGTCGCGTCCGCGTTCGACGTTCAGGCAGGGTACCGCGTCGATTCAGTTTCCGTGCGTCTACTCCACGGACAGCGAGTCTGGGTGGCTCTGATCGCGAGCGGCTTTTCTTGCGCCGGCGCCGGAGGCTCGCTTGTACGGCGTGATCTATGGCGTGACGCTGGCGTGTTCGCGTTGTTGCTTGAACAACCACACGACCAAGACGAATTTCGACTTCGGTGATGGCTGCACGAAGGATGCTTCCAGCGACTGAACCAGTCACCGCGCAGCTCAGTCGACGCGCACCATAGCCGTTGCAATCACTCCTGCTCGGCTCACGTCCACGGTCACATAGTGACGACCGATGTCATCCAGCTTTTCTGGGTGCGCGCCGCCGCCGCCGGAAATCACGACGGGAATGCCCGCGTGCTCGAACCGATAGAACGAGTGAATGTGACCATAGAGCGATAAATCCACGTTTCCCCTTGCCAGCTTCTCCACCAGCATCGCCGCTTCGTCCCTGTCGCCGAACGACGCATTTCTGCCGCCCACGGGATCGAACGGCGGCACATGCATCACGGTCACATGAACGCTAGATTGCCCTAGATTCAGCCACCCTTCGAGATCCGAGTAGGCCTCTGGGTCGAGGGTTGCGCTCGCAGAGTCCATCACTGTGAAGTGCACCCCACGATAGACGAAGTGAAAGTTGCCGCGACCAAAGACATCGCGAAACGCGGTCTCGCTCGAGGCGATGTCATGGTTGCCGCACGCCGCAAAGAACGGAACTGGCAATTGCAGGAGTAGGTCTTGAAAGTGTGCCAGCTCTTCGGGCTTGCCTTTGTCGGCGAGGTCTCCGGCGCTCATGACAAACCGCAACGATGGGTCTTCGGCCATCAACGAGTAGATGTCGCCCACGCGACCAATGGCCTCTTGCACGTCACTGAGGAGACCGAAACGAAACGGCGCGGCGCTCGTGGCGTCATCGGGCCCTACTTCGAGTGTATGTGTGCCCGCGCTGAGATCCAGGCGAGCGCGTTTGCGTGTGACTGCAAGCGCAGCGTCTGGGCTCAGCGCCGGCACCTCTTGACCATCCAGCCGAAGCTTGGCGTCGGGTAGCAGGTTGCGGAGATCGAGGTCGATCGTGACTGCAGTCTTCGCGTCGATATGCGCGCGCCATACCGGTGACTGCGCCCACATCCAAAATGACGAGTCCGTGAGTGGATGCAGCGTGGCGAGTCCATCGTCTACGTCGATGCTAATCGCGCCAGCATGCAGGTGACCGACGCTCGCGTCTGCAGCCGTACGCACGCTGGCAGGCCTGAAACAAGCCGAAATCACGACCCCACACAGCAGCAAGCGTCTCATGTTCCCCCCACGCGATAGAGCAGCGAGACGCCGATCACTCCGGCCGATCCGTATTCGCCAAACGCGCGCGCGCCCCAACCGCTCTTGGTGAATATCGAACCCTCAATGCCGAAATGACCGAATACGCCGCTCACGATCCCGCGCATGAGCAGACCTCCTGCGTCGTCATCGTGCCGGTGATCGTAATAGAGCTTCAACTCCGATCGAAGTGCGTGGCCTTCGCGTCCGAGCGCCACACCAAAGGCCGTACGTATCAGCAAGGCGACATCGGGCGACAGCGCGCTCCCATGATCGAAATGGATCGATCGCAGTGCCGCACCTCCAGAGAGCTCTACAAAAGACCCGCGCAGGACATGTCCCAAGCGGTCGAGGTCCAGCCTTCCCGCCGCCTGCAGGTCGACATGATCGACCGAGAAACCAGCCGCGCCATGACGCGTGTGCGCGCCCGCCATGATCAAGTCGTAGGTGCTACCCGAGCGGGCTTTGGATTCTGGCGTCGGGCCGATCGCTCGAAATGCAAGAGACGCGTCGACGCGATCGTAACGCTCCGAGGGGCCGACCAGCGCGCCAAGATGCAATGCACCCGGACCCAGCCGGGCGGTGACGGCGGAACCGACGCGAGCGCTCGAGACGTGCGGCCCTCCGACATAGCGAGTGACCAATTCTGCTTCCAGGCGCGGCGCGTTGCGAATCACGTCGCCTTTGAGCTTGCTCGGCATCGCGACGCCATAGATGTCTGCGAACCAACTCTCTGCGAGTACAGCACCGCCCGCTACCACGAAGAAGCTCGCGCTCGCCGCAAGGCCACGCGCCGCGCCTGACAACCAGAAGGTCGCTCCACCCCCGACGAGAGACGCCAGACCCGCGCCCTCGAATGCCAGAAGCTTGGTCGCCGTCTTCTTTTCGCCGAGCGCAAAAGTTCCGCTTCCATGCACGATCGCGCCAGGCAGCACGCTCAGGAAGACGGGTAGCGGCCGGACGCCTTCGGTCTCGTGCTGTTCGCCGAGCGCGCGTTGTTCCCACGAGAGGGCGAGCGCTGCAATGAGCGCAAGTGTATGACGTGCCCATTGTCGTCGCCTTCGACGAACGACAACAACTGAGCGGATTGGCTTCGCCAGCAACAATTGCGTATCCATGCCACCCATTCAGATCCGACGTCCAACGCTTTAGAGTAGCACCGACACGGTTGCGCTACGTTGGCACTCGTGAGCGCGGCACATACCCTCCTCCGCGACGCGTGCGGCGCGACGATTCCGTTGGCGGGCCTGCCGTCGAGCGTGAGCTGTCCGTACTGCTCGAACGTCCACATCATCCCTGAAACCAAGCGCGCTGAGCGCGCGCTATGAGCGAGACGTTTCTGGCGAGCTCGGACTCGCCGCACAGGAGCGGTCTCGCGCGGCCTCGTGGGCGATATTGTCCGGTGGGCGCGGCGGGCGCTCACGCGGCGGGCGCTCACGCAGCGGCCCCATGGTGTCGAACCTCATGTTCGGCGGGATGTTCGCGGTGCTGATCGGGATGGCGGTCGTGGCGCAGCTCTTGATGATGTCTGGAGGCCCAGAGCTCGTCCACTTGGTGAACGTCGCAATGCCGATAGTGCTTCCCGTCATCGTGCTCATCACGTTCGTGGGCTACATGATTTGGGCTCGCGGCGGTGGGCGCCGCGCGCCGGCAGACGGTCCCGCTGTCGGCCGAGGAGGCTGCCCTCGTTGCGGTGCGGACAACGTCGTCGCGGTTGGACAGTCGCTCGTTCGTTGCGTGTATTGCGCAGCCAACGTCGTGGCCTCACCCACCATGAGTGGAGAAGGGCTGCACGAAGCCGTGGCCGCACGCCACCGTGCCGAGCTCGAGCGCCATCGTGTCCAGCGCAGCGGTATGGCGGCCGTGATGCGAGGGTCGATGGGAAGCTCCATTCCGTACGTCATCTTGGGCTATTTGCCGATGACACTCGGTGCCGCGATCGCGGCCACGGTGGACGGGGTCACGAACCGACCGTGCGTCACTTGATCGACACGGGCCAAGAGACCGTCCTGCCGAGAGTCGCGAGCATGCTCGTCGAGGCAGCGAGCATCGTGGGTGCGCGACCGATCGAGCTGCCGCCAGTCTAATCTCGACAGAGCCTGCTCAGCTGCGTTTGCCGCGCAGTCCGTGCTTCTGGAGCAATAGCGTGAGGTGCGAGCGGTCCATCTCCGCGACGCGCGCGGCCAAAGACACGTTGTCTTCGCACCGCTCGAGCAGGCGCACGAGGTAGCGCTTCTCGAACTCGGCCAACACGCCATCGCGTGCTTGACGATACGTCTCGTCGAGCGACCCCGCGGCGTTGGAAGCGGAGCCCGCCTGCGAGACCCTAGGTGCCTCACCCGTCGCGAGTGCTGCCTCGACCAGGTTGCGAAGCTCACGCACGTTGCCCGGGAAATGGTGATGGGCGATCGAGTCGAAAAACGCCGCAGGCAGCTCGTCTCCCCGACGGCCGGCCTCTCGCAAGAAGTGCTCGACCAAGAGCCGAACGTCACCGCGGCGCTCGCGCAGCGGAGGGAGCTCGACGAGCACCACGGCGAGCCTGAAATACAGGTCCAAACGGAACGTGGACGCATTCACGTCGGCGCGCAGATCTCGGTGAGTCGCGGAGACGACGCGCACGTCGATCGGAATGTCCGTGCGTCCGCCGAGCCTGCGAATCCGCCTGCGCTCGAGGGCGCCGAGGAGGTTGGGTTGAACCTCCTTGGGCAGCTCGCCGATCTCGTCGAGGAACACGGTGCCGCCTTCGGCGCGCTCGAAGGCGCCGACGTGTGCGCGGTCCGCGCCCGTGAACGCGCCGCGCTCGTGACCGAAGAGCTCGCTCGCGACGAGCGTGGGCACGAGCGATGCGCAGTCGACCACCTCGAACGGGCGTAGGCGACGCGCACTCTCGTCGTGCAGCACGCGCGCGGCGACCTCCTTGCCCGTGCCAGACTCGCCCACGAGCAACACCGAAGCGGCAGACGGCGCGACCTTCGCGAGCACCGCCATCGCGCGTCGCATCGGCATCGACTCGCCGCGCAATCCGCCGAGCACGTCGCTCTCGTGAAGCGACACCAGCCGCTTGCTGCTGTCGTTGATCTCGAGCGTCGTGCCGCCCAAGGTGATCTTCGTCCCTGGCGGAACGAGCGCGTCCGTGATCCGAATGCCTGCGGCGAATGTGCCGTTGGTGGAGCCCATGTCGCGCACGCGGAAGCCTAACGATGTAGCGGCGATCTCCGCGTGGTAGCGCGAGACCATGCGATCGGTGAGCGCGAGCTCGTTGGTCTCGGCCGAGCCGATCGACAAACGGTCCTCTCCCGACGCGACGATCTTTCCTTCGTCCGGCCCCGAGATCACGCGAGCCCTTAGCGTGCGGACGGGCCAGTCCGGAAGCGCGGCGCGCGTCGTCGTCATACTCAAAAGGATAGCGGCAATGCCATGCTTTGCGCAGCCGTGGAAGCACGTGGGCCGCGCGTCGCGAAGAAGAGGACGACGGTGGTGATGGCGAAGACTCCCGCGCCGATGAAGGAGATCGTCGACACCGTGCTCCAGGTCCTCGCGGCGTCGGCATCTGCGTGTGCGCTTGGGACGCACTCGCCGCTCGGACAACCGGGTCGCGCAGCGTTCGCGTCCGTGAGCGCGATCACGCCGCTCACCACGCCCAACACCGTGGCCACCCCAGTGATCGCGACACCGATCCATACGGGAGCGCGCGAAGGGCTCACAGACGGCGTAGGCGTCGCCACGGTGACGTCGCTAGCTGTCGTCGGAGCATCCAGCGCAACCGTCTCCGTCTTCGACGGGGCGAGCGTCACGATGCGATGGTCTGTGCCGATGTCGATCGTGTGCGGTCCTGGATTCAGGGCGATCACGACGTCCACGTCCGTGACGCGCACGCCGTCGACCTTGAGCTCGTAGGTGATCGGACGCTCGTGCTTCCACTGGATTTTCGGTACCCGTGCGCCGACCTCGACAGCGAGGGCCGCGGACTCCGCGCGTGCATTGTTCGCCTTCGCGCTCTCGGTCGCGCGCGGAACGACTAGCCCAACGGACACGAACGCGTCGCGCGCCTCCACGAGCTTGTTCATCAGCATGTACGTGCGACCCAGCTCGAGCCCGGTGATCGGCGTCGCGAACAATCGATGCGCCTCGGCGAGCCGCACGACCGCCTGCTCGTTCTTACCGGCCGCGCGTAGATCCATGCCTTGCGTGTACGCCTCGGTCGCCAGCTTGCGTTGCGCGTCGTCGTCCGCAAGAGCGACGTGCGGAGCCCAGAGGGTCGCGACGAGGACCGCGGAGGTCGTGAGACGCTTCATTCGATGCCGCCCCAATTGGTGCGCGCGCTGGACGTCGGCTTCGTCGGAGTCGTGGGCACGCGAGTGGGCTTGCGCGTGGACGCGGAGGCACTCGGTAGAACAAGCGGAGCCGCAGTCGGTCGTGTGTCCGCCAAGATAGCGACGCTCGGCGGAGCGGGAGGGACGCTCGCGACGACGGAGGGCGCGACGCTCGCCGCGATCACCGCCAACGGCGGAGACGACGGGTGAACGAACGCGATCCACGCGAAGACAGCTGCCGCGATTGCGGACGTACCTAACGCGCCGAACACCCATCGCGGCGTCCTCGTCGGCGCGGTCTTCGGCTCGGTGGTCACAGACTCGACCGAGAGCTCGTCCGCGATCTCCGGCTTGATCTCTGGCTTGGTCGCGACGTTGGCGGGTAGCGGGTTCACGTGGACGTCGGAGCTCGTCTCGTCGATCGGCGGGATCGACGCCAAGACGCCGCGGATCGAGCTGCGATCCTCCGCGGCCTTCAGCGATACTTCGATGAAGTGTCTTCGCTCTGCGATGCGATCAGCGAGCTTCGTCGCGCAGACCTGCTCGACGTGCGTGGTCGTCGCGCGGAGCCCCAAGGTGATCAGCGCGTCCTCGATGGCGTCTCGCATGTGCGCGGCGGTCGCGAAGCGCAGGCTCACGTCGTGCTGCAGCGCCTTCTCGATCACGGCGCGCACTGGCGCCTCGATCTCGCTCGGCAGCGGTGCGATGGGCTCGTTGCCCATCAGTTTCTTGAAGACCGCGATGTCGTTGGGGCCGTCGAGCGGCGTCTCGCCAGTCATGAGCTCGTAGAGCACCGCACCCACGGCCCATACGTCCGCGCGCCGATCGACCGCGTCACCGCCCGCTTGCTCGGGCGCCATGTATCGCGCCTTGCCCTTCGCATAGCCGACGCCAGTCTCGCCTCCGAGGCGACCCTTTGCTTTGGCGACGCCGAAGTCGATCAGCTTGACCATGCCGGTGTCGCTGAGGAGCACGTTCTGCGGAGAGACATCTCGGTGCACTACGGCGAGATCGTTGCCCTGCACATCGCGCAGCTCGTGAGCCGCGTGCAATCCGGCGCACAAATCGGCCGCGATTTTTAGCCCGACCGCGAGAGGGAATCGCTCTCCGTCGCGCGCAAAGGTCCGGCGTAATCGGCTGAGCGACTCGCCGCCGACGTACTCCATCACGATGTACGAGTGGCCGTACGCCTCCCCCACGTCGAGCAGGCGCGCGACGTTCGGGTGATCGATTCGGCACGCGATGCGCGCCTCGTCGACGAACATGGTCTGGAACTTCGGGTCGAGCGAGTACTCCGTGAGGATGGTCTTGATCGCGACGAGCGTCTCGAGATCGTGCTTCATCCGCTGCCGCGCGAGCCACACGTTCGCCATGCCACCTCGAGCCACGAGGCCCAAGAGCTCGAAAGCATCGAAGCGTGAGCCCGCTTCGAGCACGACTTTCGAGGAAACGCTCATCAGGTGTAAGCCTAAGCGACCCGCCTCGTAGCTTCAACTTGGGCACACCGTGATAAAGTGACGGATCATGCGCGTCGTCTGGTTTGCACTCGCTGGTGCCCTCGTCGGCTGCTCGCAGGTCCTCGGGATCTCGAACTGGCACGACGTCGGCGATCCTATGACAGACGGCGGCCACCCTTCCGACGGCTCGCCGTCCCTCGACGTGTTCGTCGAGGATGCTGGCGTGCTCGCATGTCCTTCGCCTCGCGACGGCGGAACGTCTGGCGTGCTCGTGAAAAACGAGTTCTGCATCGATTCGGTGGAGGCCCCCGTGGGCCTGTACGACGACTTCTTCAGCAACTCCGATCCGAAGACCGGCCAAGACCCGGAGTGCGCATGGAACGCCACGTTCAAGCCACCGTACGAGCCCTTCTCGAAGTCGGATCCGGACTACCTCAACAAGCCGAGGACCACCGTGGACTGGTGTGATGCGGTCGCGTACTGCCGCTATTGGGGAAAGCATTTGTGCGGCAATCGCGTGGACGGCGGGGCGGTCAGTCCGTCTGAGCAAGACAACGCCGGCCAGTGGTATACGGCGTGTACGAACAACACGAGTCGGCAATTCCCGTACGGCAACGCGTACGATCCCAAGGCGTGCAACTCGGACCAAGACCGACCGGACGGCGGAACCTACACGGGCATTGCAGTCTCGCCGACCAAGTCTACGTGTCAGGGCGGCGTCCCCGGGCTCTACGACATGAGCGGCAACGTCACCGAATGGGAGAACTCTTGCGATGACCCGGCGGACGCTTCCACGCGCTGCCGGGCACGTGGGGGAACGTTCTGGTTCAAGCAAGACAGCAACTGCGCACCCAACGCTGGCGACGAGAGCGTGCGCAACGACAGCACGAACCCGTGGGTCGGCATCCGTTGTTGTTGGTCGCCTTGAGAGGTGGTGGGTCGATCCCTCAGGTGTGGGATCGATCCCGCGATATCCCGCGCACCGGCGTGAAAAAGGACTATTTTCGAGGGGCACAACGCTTGCGATGTGCCTGACATGCGCCACCGTTCCCCCTCAGTCATCTCCGCTCTCATCGCGACTCTCGCACTCGCATGCAGCGACGACGCGACAGTCACCAACGTCCCGAACGACGGCGGACCGAACGCCGACTCCGCTAGCAACCCCGACGGCGCGAGCAACCCAGACGGCAGCGGCAACCCCGACGGCGGCATCACGCCACTCGGCACGCCGACGATGGGCGGGTTGATCGGAGTGAACGGCTTCATCGACGACCCCATCGACAAGCTCGCGACGATCGGCAACGTCCGCGAATATCACGATTGGAGTTGGATCGAGGGCAACGGCAACAACGCCTATCCTGGATATCCGAACAATCAAGACAGCTACAATATGTTCAATGGCTTTTGGGACTGGGACAAGTTCTACGAAGGCATGAACGCCAAAGGGTCTATGGCATTCCCGGCCATTCAGGGCGGCGTCAATTGGTTGAACAAGGGCGCGTTGCCGCCGGTCGCCGCCAACGCAGACCCCAAGCTGCCCGGCTCGTATGGGGCGCACGCCGACGTCATGTTTCAAACCGCAGCGCGCTACGGCGGCGTGAAGGTCGCCGACAATCTGCTGAAGCTCGCGGGCGATCAGACCAGAAAGAGCGGGCTCGGAGCGCTCCACTACATTGAAGACTTCAACGAGCAGGACGCGACCTGGGTATTGCCGAACAACGCGCAGCTCTTCACGGCCGACGTCTTCGCCGCGATGGCGAGTGCGGACTACGACGGCGATCAAGGCCGCATGGGCAAGACGGTCGGCGTGAAGAACGCGGACCCATCGCTCAAGCTCGTGATGGGTGGGCTTGCCGGCGCGGGCCCTGCCAAGCCGTGGGTCGACAACATCACACAATACCTCGACGGAATGAAGGCGTGGTCCGCCGCCCACCGCGGAGGCAGCTTCCCCGCGGACGTGATCAACGTTCACTACTACAGCTTTGGCAACTCGCAGCTCGGCGACCCTATGCCAGTGCCCGCGCTCAGCCCCGAGGCAGACGACGTGAAGACCAAGCTGAGTGCCGTCACTCAATGGCGCGACAAGAACGAGCCCGGCAAAGAGCTCTGGCTGACGGAGTTCGGCTACGACACGGACTCTCTGTCGCGACTTCGCGCTCCTCCGATCGGCACCAATTCGGCCTTCATCGTCCAAGGGCAATGGATCGTCCGCTACTACCTCGCCGTCATGGCGGCCGGCTTCGACAAGGCGTTCTTGTTCCTCTTGCGAGATGGCTGCGAAGGCGGCGATTGCCACGTTCAATTCGACACGTGTGGCTTGACGACCGTCAAAGGCAAATGGGTGCCGAAGCCGGCGTACTTCTTCGTAGCGACGATGCGCGCGCGTCTCGCCTCATTGGCTTGGCTCGGCGAGCAACCCTCGAACGATCCGAACGTGATGATCTACAAGCTCCGAGACCCCAAGACGCAAAAGGGCGCCTACGTCGTCTGGTCGCCGACGAGCAAGGCGAACGTGGTGAAGGGCTACAAGCTGAACGTCGGCGCCACCGCCGCGACCGAGGTGGCTCTCGTCGATCAACAGCTCGAGGGCATCGAGACTCCGCTCTCGCCGAATATCGGCGCAGTGACCATCGACGTCACCGAAACTCCTTCAATCATTCTGGTGGACAATATCCAATGAGGCTCGCAATTGTTGCTGGCAAAGCTAATCCGCTCAGTTGTTTTCGTTCGTCGAAGGCGGCGACAATGCTACTCGCGGCTCCGCTCTTGCTCGCGTGTTCCGGCGATCCAGGGACGAGCCCCGTCGACGAAGATTCGGGCCGCAACGACGCGCTCGTCTCGCCCGACCAATCGTCGGCCAAAGACGGGTCCGTCGCGGACACCTCCGTCGTGGACTCCGCGCCTCGCGGTGACGCAGGGCCCGCAGCGGATCGGCAGAAGCCGATCTCGATTGACTCGAAGGTTGCCCCTCCCAATGGCTATTGGGAATATCTACCGCCCTACTATGACGGTACTACTCAAGTGCCGCTCTTGGTCTTTTGGCACGGCCTCGGCGAAAACGGCAATGGCATCTATTCTGCGGACGCCGGCACAGGAGACCTGAAGAAAGTGCTCGCCAACGGGCCCCCCAAATTGATCGCCGCCAACCAATGGCCCAACGAGCGCCCGTTCATCGTCTTGAGCCCGCAGCACTCGAACGGCGGCTGCCCGAGCGCGGACGAGATTGACAAGTTCATCACGTTCGCGCTTGGGCACTACGCGGTTGACCCCAAACGCATCTATCTCACCGGCTTGAGCTGCGGCGCCATCGGTTCTTGGCAGTACGTCACGAAGTACAAGGACAAAGCGGTCGCTGCGACCTTGGTGATCTCGGGGGACCCCGGCAATGCGTGGGCCGCGGACGGATGCTCGCTCGTCACCGACCTCGCGCTGTGGTCCGTGCACGGAGACAAAGATCCGACCGTCGCGTATCAGCCCGATCACGACGAGCTCCAGAACCTGTTGGCGTGCCCGAAGCCGCGCGCGGACGTTCGATGGAACGAGGTCGTCAACGGCGGCCACGACGTGTGGACGACGACGTACGATCTCTCCGCGGGCCGCGGCGACGTCTACGCGTGGATGCTCGCCAACCCGAAACCCTGAGCGTCTCCGAATTCGCGGGAGCGCGTGTCCTTCTGCGTGTCAGCGGCGACTCCCGGTGTAGGCTGCGCGTCATGCAATATCGCCAATTGGGATCCACCGGCACGCAGGTCTCGGTACTTTGTCTGGGTGCGATGACGTTCGGCGAGGCCGACGAAAAGTCGTTCATGCATCTGGTGGGGTCGGACGACAAAGTGAGCTTCGCCGTGCTGGATCGCGCGATTGAGGCCGGAATCAACTTCGTCGATACGGCCGATGTCTACGGTCAAGACGGCCTGTCCGAGCGAATGTTTGGCGCGTGGATCGCGTCACGCAAAGCCCGCGACCGTGTGGTGGTCGCGACCAAGGGTCGCTTTCGTATGACGCCTGGGCCGAATGGCACCGGAGCTTCGCGAATGCGAATCACCCAGGCCATCGACGCGAGCCTGACTCGGCTGGGTACGGACAGAATCGATCTCTATCAAATTCACATGCAAGACCTTTGCACGCCAGAAGAAGAGTTGGTGCGAGCTCTCGACGACGCTGTCCGCGCTGGCAAGGTCGTCTACTTTGGCGCGTCCAACTATGCCGCGTATCGCCTGATGGAGTCGCTATGGGTCGCCGACAAACGCGGCCTCGACAGGTTCGTGACATTGCAAGCGCAGTACAGCCTCGCAACGCGGACGCTCGAGCGTGAGCATGTGCCACTTTGCCGGAAGTTTGGGCTCGGCATGTTGCCTTGGTCGCCGCTTGCCGGCGGGCTCTTGACTGGCAAGTATCGCCGGGGTCAATCGCCTCCTCCGGGGAGTCGTCTCGCTCAGTGGAAGGAGCGCTATGCGAGCTTCGACACCGATCGAAACTGGTCGATCGTCGAGGCGCTCACGGCCGTCGCGGGCGAGCTCTCGAAACCTCCGAGTCAAGTTGCATTGGCATGGCTGCTCGCAAAGCCGGTGGTCTCTTCAGTCATTTTCGGTGCACGCACCGTTGCACAGCTCGAGGAGAACGTCGGCGCTTGCGACCTCACACTTTCACCCGAAGTCGTCACGCGCCTCGACAAGGTGAGTGCGCCCGAGCTCGGCTACCCCTACGACATGCTCAAGAACATCGACGGCGGTTGGTGACATGAGGTGACACGTGACAGGCACGCAGAGAGCGAGTCTCTGCTGATACCAATAGTGTCCAAGGTCCTCAATGACCAAGCGTTTGGCTGTCAGTGTCGTTTGTGTGGTGTTACGTGCTTGCAGCAAGGAGAAGGTGGTCACGCAAGACGCGGCTCCCGTCGAGACACATGTGCCGTCCAAACTTTCGAGTCCACGACATTCGAGTCTCAGCTCGCTGACGCCGGCGAAGTGGGCGAGAAACGTCGGCGCTCGGAGCGTCGGGATGGAGACATTGATTGGCGGCTTCTTCTTCTTCGATCGATACGCGTCGCCGAGCCTCGTCCACTCCGACACGTTGAGCGCGCTCTGGACGGAGATGTACGTCGCATCCTGCACCTCAGCGAGCTTCGCATTGCTCAGCGCGTCATGGATGATGCAGGCCCGGTCGGCGTTGATCATCCTTGGCATAGTCGACGCGCGAGCGAGCAAGTGCAACGTACTCTCCGCCACGTCAGCGTCTCTCTAGTAAGGTTGTTTGGATGGCGAACATATTCAAGCCTCCCGCAGCCGTTCCATGGGACGCGCGGCCGAGCGTAGTTTTAGCCGGATCCATCGACATGGGTACGGCCATCGATTGGCAGAGCGAGGTGGAGCGCGGGCTCGCGGCGGTGGACTGTCTCGTCCTCGACCCTCGGCGAGACGATTGGGACTCTTCTTGGGAACAGTCGATCCAAAACGCGCAATTCCGAGCGCAGGTCGAGTGGGAGCTGGAGGGCCTCGAGCGCGCTACCGTGATCGCGATGTACGTTGCGCCCGACAGCAAGGCACCTATCACGCTCCTCGAGCTCGGGTTGGTCGCGCGGGCGAACAAGGCGATCGTCTGCGCTCCAAAGGAGTTCTGGCGGAGTGGCAACGTACACGTGGTCTGCGAGTGATATGGCGCTGCTCGCGTCGATGATTTGCAATCGCCCGTGGAAGCGACCCGCGTCCGCCTGACCGCACCAATCATCCCTTGAAGGTGCTGGGGCCGAAGTCTCCGAACGGCTCGTCGCGCTCGCGCACCGCCTGCTTGAAGCCAACCTCCGCGGCGCGCTTTTGGAAGTCATGACCCTCCTTCGTGTGGCGCGCGATGCCGTCGAACACTGTGCCCATGATCTGCGTGGCGGAGAGCCCCGCGGTTGCCACGGTCTGGTTCAAGAGCAGCTTCATCATCACCAGTTGGTTCACGGGCATTCGCGCAATGCGTGCGAGGAGGATCTCGAAGCGTTCGTCCAGTTTCTCCTTGGGCGCGGACTCGGTCGCAAGGCCCCACTCGGCTGCCTCTTTGCCTGACAGGCAGTCACCGGTGAAGAGCATTCGCTTCGCCTTTTCGAGCCCGATTCGGAAGGCCCAGATTGCAGTCGTGGGTACGCCCCAGACGCGCGCCGGCGGATAGCCGATCTTCGCCGTGTCCTCGATCACGAGCAGATCCGAGCAGAGCGCCATGTCCGTTCCACCCGCGACGCAGAACCCGTGTACTTTACATACGACCGGTTTGTCGGAGTGGAATAGGCTCATGAAGCCACGGACGTTGCGGCTCATCATTTGGTAGTCCACTATCGGGTCCCACACAGCAGACGGGTCGTGGTTATGCATCACGACCTTTGCATCGAGCGGTGACCCGCCGCCTCCATCAGAGTCGCCGAACGCGCCGTCCATGATCCGTTCTGCGCTCGCCACTAGATCGTATCCGCCGCAGAAGCCCTTCCCATTGCCGGAGAGGGCGATGACGTGCACGGCGGGATCGAGGTTCGCACGCTCCACGCACGCTTCGAGCTCGCGTGGCATCTCCAGCGTGATTCCGTTCCCGCGCTCGGGCCTGTTCAACACGATCCGCGCGATGCGGCCCGTCACTTCGTACGTCATGGTCTGCATCGGCATCGTGCGGAAGCCGACCGCCAAACCGCGCTCGCGTCAAGCAGCGAGTGGCCTCAGTGGCGATTGACCTGACAGATCGAAAGGTGCGGCATGAATGCAGTCGCTCCCGGGCTCGCCGCATTCCCCCATCGACTTGCAAATGCGAACGCAGCCGATACTACCTTCGGAGACCTCACCTTCGGGAAGCCCATCGGGCAGTTCTCGCTCGGACGCGCGATGTGATCCTCCGCGCTGCCCGGGTAGGGACACCGAGCACCACCACCCGTCGCCACAGCTGCGGCCTTGGGCTTCTGTCATGTCTTGATCTTGCCGAGATCGGGATCGATGCTGTCGGAGTCTTGGCAGGTGCTGCCGTCATCGCAGTCGCCGTCCGTCTCGCACCAGTCCACGCACACGCCTTGGGTGTTGCGCGTCCAGCCGTCCGGGCATCCGGCGGGCTTGGACTGCTTGGCCGAGGGCGGCTTCTTCGCGGTCGCGCTCGCAGAGGGGGCCGCGCTCGCAGAGGGGGCCGCGCTCGCGGAGGGAGGGACTGGCACAGCAACCCTGGAACACATCGCAGCGCCGATTCGAACGAAGAGGCACGCTCAATGTTCTCGGAGCTGGACGACGCCGTGGACTGAGCGAGGAGGCGAGGCCAGGTCTCACAGGACGTAGGCTCGCATCTCGTGATAGTCCGGGATCATGCTTCGATTGGGGATCGCGGGCCTCTTGGCTACGTGCACGCTGGTTTTTGCCACTGGCGCTTCTGCGCAGCTCTCTTCGGGCGAGGGCGACGACGTCGAGCGGCTTCATCGAGAGACCATCCATACGCGGCGCATGCTCGCCGACTCGGTGGTCGTGATGGGCGTCGTGAGTGCCGTCGGTGGCGGCGTGCTCATCGTCCCCAGTGGTGACGACCAGGCCTGGCGGTTCGCTGGAGTGAACACCGCGATCTTCGGCGTCGTGAACACGGTGGTCGGCCTGCTCGCGCTGTACGGCATCGGAGCGGAGGAGCGAACCTGGGAGTCGGAACTTGCGCGCGCGGCCCGTCGCACGCCCGAGGGGTTGGCCCGCGCGAAGCTTCACGCGGCGCTGGACGAGAGGCGCGAGTCTGTAGGACACGCGATCAACCTCGGCCTCGATGGCGCGTATCTCGGGGTCGCCGGCACGAGCATCATTGCCTCGCAGCTCGGTGTCGATCACCCTCAACGATGGCTCGCGAGCGGCGTCGCCATCGGCATTCAAGCCGTCTTTCTCGTCGGCGTCGATCTCATCGGTCTCGTGAGATCGGCCTCTTATCATCGCGCGTTCGTCGAGAGCCTCCTGCCCAGCTTCGCCGTGACACCCACTCCGACGGGCATGGAGCTGCGTATGGGGATGGGCGGCGCCTTCTAAATAGAATGCACGATGTCATGACCGGAGAGCGGCAGACGCAACTGCGCAGTCAGCGCTAGGGCTCGCAACCGGGCGAGCGGGCCCGCGCATCTCGTCCATGACTCGAGCGACGCGGCGAGCTCGCGACTATGGTGGATTGATGAAGACTTGGTCGGCTTCCCTCTTCGCGCTCGCCCTCGCCTGCACGCCACCCGCGCATGGACCGGCAGCGGCCAGGCCCGCTCCGATCGCGTGGCTGGACTTCGGCGCGGAAGCGTTTGCGCGAGCGAAGGCCGAGCACAAACTCGTGATGGTGGATGCCGGCATCGAGGGATGCACCGCGTGCCGATGGATGCAGCAAGGCGCCTATCATGACGCGGCCGTGATTCGTCGGGTCCACGACAGCTTCATCGCCGTGAGTGTGGATGCGGACCAGCGACCAGACCTCGGTGCGCGCTTCGAGCCCTGGGGTTGGCCCGCCACACTCTTCTTTTTGCCTGACGGTAAGCAGGTATTCGCACTTCAAGGTAGCGAAGGCGCCGGTGAGTTTACTCAGCTACTCGATGACCTCGTGAGCAAGCAGAGAGCGGGCACATTGCAACCGAGTGCCACCGGCACATTGGCGCACTCCAACGCCAGCAATCTAGAGGCGGTATGCTTGGACGCTAATGCGCAGTTGGCAGCGCTCGCGGACGACACGGGTTGGGGATCGATACGCGTCGCCATGATGCCGCCCTTCGAGCATGCAGTGCTTCGAGGTCACGCGCGAGGCGACGCGGCGCTGACGAACCGTGCGCGCGCCGTCGCGGAGGGCGAGACGAAGATACTCGATCCGGTATGGGGAGGCGTCTACGTCGCCGCGCGTGAGAAGAGCTGGGGTGAGCCCATCCCGGAGAAGAGGACCATTCACGAGGCCGCGGCGCTCGACGCGTTCGCGCTGGAGCTGCACGAGTCTTCGGACAAGAAGTGGTTGGCGCGTGCCAATGACGTACGCAGGTACCTCGAAGGCTGGATGCTCGCGCCCGATGGCACCTTCTACTCGACCCAACAGGACGCGGCGCCAAACCTTCCTCGTAGTGTGAGCACGTCTCAGTACTACGCGCTCGATGACGCCGGTCGTCGTGCGTACGGCACGCCGCCGATCGATCATGGCGTCTATACAGAGCAGAACGCAGCAGTCATTGAATCCTACGTCAGACTGTTCGAGGCCAGTGGTGATGCGGCGGTACTCGCGATCGCCAAACGGGCTGCCGATGAGCTCATCGCCCGACGAATGCGCGCAGACGGCGGGCTCGAACAAGCAAAGGCGTCTTCGTGGCTAGCGCACGACGCGCGTCTTCGCGCCGTGACCATAGACGACGACCTCTATCTGCGTGCGGAAGCCGAGATGGGTCTTGCGCTGCTGATGCTCTATGAGGCCACGGCAGACGAGCACTATTTGGCAGTCGCGCTGGGAATCGCGAGCGCGCAGAAGACACTCGAAGACGGCGAGCGAGGTGGGTTCTTCGCAACGGTCCCGCGAAACACTGACGTGCTCATCGCGCGTCACAAGCCATTGTTGGAAAACGCGACCGCGGCGCGCTTTCTCTTTCGTCTCTCCTCGGTCACGCGGGATGCGTCTTGGCAGAAGAGTGCAGAGCGGGCAATGCTCGCGGTGGCGACGTCCGCGGCGCTAAAGGAAGAAGGCCCGTGGGCGCTCGGACTGGTGGCGCTCGTCACCGAGGAAGCGCTCCTCGGGCCGGTCGAGATCACCATCGTAGGCGGGGACGCGACTCGCACTCGCGCCCTGCACGACTACGCCGTTCGCGTGTTCGAGCCTCGAAAGATCGTGCGCATCGAAGCGCCGGGACACTACCCGGCTCCGCGCGTCGGCGCAGTTGCATATGTCTGCACTCGGTCGTCGTGCTCGAGTCCACTGCAAGCCGAAGCGGAGCTCGACACGACGATCGCCCGCATGGCGAAAGCGGCCCCCGACGCACCCTGTGGGCGCTGACGGCGGGCTGCGAGTATCACGCTGGTAATCAGGCGTGGCAGAAGAGGTTCGACGCCGCATGCAGGGCGAGTCATGTGCCCTCCGCTCGACTGCGCAATGGCCAATAGGACCGTCGCGCGCGTCGCCGAGAAGTGCACCCTGCACCAATGAGTTAGTGCGTTGCGGCTCGTCAAAGCCGATTCTACAACGCGCGAGCGAACAAGCGCACGATGCGGTCCGAGACGACGCGCACCGAAGACTCCGCCGTAGAGCGCGCGTGAGTCACCAGCCATTCCGATTGTTTGGGGAGGTCATCGATCGCGAACAGGCGCTCGAGGCCCACGTCACGATCTCCCCAAGCCAACGTCAACGCGACGACGACGTGCCCCGAGACAGCAGCCGCGACCAACGCGGCCATGTTGCTCGAACGAAACACCGGGCGCACCCCAGGCCTCGCGGCGAGCCACTTCGCGAACGGCAGGCCTTCTAGCTCTGCGCTCGGCAGCAATACGTCGTGACCGCGAAGCTAATGTGCGCCTCGGCGTACTCGTCGAGCAGCTGCGGCTCCCACTCGTCGGCCTCGAGCATCCGCTATCGGCGGCGGAAACTCTTCGGTGTTTTCATGGCGTGACCGGCATCAGATATTTTCGGTAGTGATCGGGGTCGAGGATGGGCGTCTCGTCGTTCTTGGTAACGCACGACATCCAATACGGACCGGCGAGCTTCATGAAGGTCTCGTACGGCTCCACGAACGTGTCCATCTTGGAGTCGCAGAAGAGCCTGTCCAGCACCATGTCTTCGATCTGGTTCTTCGCGTCCTTGGGAAACCCCTTCGGATCGCCGAACGTGAAGACCTCGTCCCCACAAGCGACCATGCGCGATAACAACATTCACGGCCGAGTTCAACCGAGTAGGAGGTCCCGCTTTGTGTAGACCGTCACCGTTTCCACTTGTCCCGATAGCTCGGCGGCCTCGGGATTGGCTCCTCCGGCGCGGACGTCCTCTCCGCGATGAAGGTGCTCTCATCGCCGTTCTTAATCTTGATCTTCCCATCGAGTCGACCGCCCTTGCCGAGCCTCACATTGCCCGTGCCGGAAACGGAGTCGTAGTCCCAAGCGCCTCGCCACGTGAACGACATCGACCCTGTCACAATGGGGAAACGAGGACATCGACATCCTCGGGCCGGCGCTGATCTCACTCACGGGCTCCGCGGATCGGCTCAGGATGTTCGTGTTCATTGCGGACGTGAACTGCAGGCCCACGAAGAGTAGAGGCGCTACCCGATCTAGGGACGATTGCCAGGTGAGACAGGACCGCCACACGTCGCAAAGCGCCACACGGGATGGCGCGGCATGGTGGTTGCGAGGCAGAGTGGCATGGCACTACGAGCAGGCGATGTTTTGGCAGACGCATACCGACTGATCTCCCTCATCGGCGAGGGCGGCATGGGTTGCGTTTGGGTAGCCGAGCACATCGCGTTGGAGCGGCGCGTCGCGATCAAAGTGATCACAGATGAGGCTATCGTGCACCCTCAAGTCCGCGACCGCTTCCTCCTAGAGGCGCGCGCAACGGCCAAGATCCGCAACGAGCACGTGATTTCCGTGCTTGACTTCAACGTCACCGACGAGGGTCAGCCCTTCTTGGTCTTGGAGCTGCTGACGGGCGAGACCCTCGAAGATCGCATCCTGCGCCGTGGCCCGCTCACGCTCAATGATGCTCAAGCGGTGCTCGAGCAAACGTGCAGCGCACTGACGGCAGCGCACTCGCACGGCATCCTTCACAGAGACATCAAGGCAGACAATCTGTTCTTGCAGACATCGGATCGAGGGATTGATCTCAAGGTCTTCGACTTTGGGATCGCGTTCAACAAGTTCAAAGCGCCGGTCAATCGCATCACCGCGGCGCAGATCCCTCTCGGCACGCCTCAATATATGAGCCCCGAGCAGATCATGGCCACCGACGAGATCACCGAGCACAGCGACATTTTCTCGTTGGGTGTCTGCATGTACTATGCACTCACTGGCGTGTTCCCTTTCCAGGGAAGCAACTTCGCCGAAATCGCCGTAGCTTGTCTTCAGGGCAATTTCGTCGCGCCGTCCACCCTCGTCCCGTCTCTGCCTGTCGCTCTCGACGCGTGGTTCTCTCGAGCGCTCGCGAGCGAGCGTAAGGCGCGCTTCGGGACGCCCTCGGCCATGCGCGCGGCGTTCGCGGCCGCGATGCCTTCGCGTGTCGTGAAGGACACGCCGATGGCGGTCGAGGTCGACTTCGATCGACCGACCCTCAACTTGCAGAAGGCGCGCAAGTTTCGGTTGGGATGGGCGATCGCCGGAGCCGCCATTGCGGTGCTCGCCCTCTCCGTATCCGTACAACAAGCGCGGACTATGAGCGTCCAGTTGGGTGAGACGCAGGCGCCACAGGTACTCGGCGCCGAAATGCAACCGCTCAGCGTCATGGTCGCACTACCCAAGCCGCAGTCCTCGGTCATCGTCGTAGCCCCGCCTGCAAACCTCGTTGCCCCCGTCGCCCCCATCAAGCAACGCACCGCGGGCGTCGGCTCCAAGGTCGCGACTGGCATGACCGACGCGGCAGCTCCAGAAGTCGAGACGACTCCCTACGACCCGACGGAGTTGGTCGGCAATGACCAAGCGGACGCATCAAGCGTCGTTCCTTGATCCAAACCTCTATCGGACTCAGAACGCGCCGCTCACCAAGAGCCCGCCGTTCTTGCCGTCTACTGCAGTCATATAGGGCGCCATCCTCAGGCTCCCCACGACTGTGGTCTTGGGTTGGACGAAGTACCAAATGAGTCCCGTCACCGCCGCGGCGACGCCGCCCACCATGAGGCCGATTCCGGCGTTCCTCGTGTTCAACGCGCCCTTTGCGTCGCCGAACACGGAGCTACCGGGGGCAGCCGCGCACTGGCTCGTCGACGTGTCGCAGGTCGAAGGAAACTTGCTCTGCCCATACACGGTGAAGAACACTCCAGCACCCGCGACGAGGACGCCGCCACCCACCACGTAGAGAGGCAGCGTTGGACGACGTGGCCCGGTATCGACCTTCGCGGCCGCTTCGTTGCCTCCGCCGTTCGCGACCAAACCCGCTCCACCCACCGCAGGTGGCGGCTCGAATGAGGCAACGACCGAACGCGCCTTCTCACCTTGATTGACCACGACGTCGAGCGACACCGTTTTCCCGCCGTGAATGAACCTCACCGTATGCTTGCCAGGATTGACCTCGAACGGCTTGCCCTGATCCAAGCGCGACGCGACGAGCACATCGTCGACGAAGACCTGAGTGTCAGGGACGTCGGCGCCTGCGCCGTCGCGAGCCGCGAAGGTCAACGACGGAACGATACGATCGAGTTCCTCGGCGAAGTGCGCGCAGTCTGCTTGAATGAGGCTGGGACAGCTCTGACTCGCACAAACCATGAGCATGGTTCTGGCGCGCGCGAGCTCGCCCTGTGCGCGAAGATCTTGTCCGCGGCCGTGAGCGTCTATGCACTCATCTTTGGTCGGAGGCGCCGCCCACGCGGGCATCTCCTGCGCGAGGAATGCCAGCATGCCGAGGGACAAAGTTGCAGTTAGTTTCTTCGACATTACATCTCCACACTCAGAGGCAGCCGGACTTGAAGACCTTCTTCGTGCCCTCGAAATAGAATGGCGGGTTGCAGTCAGGAGCCGATGCCGCAGCAGGCTTCGACGCCGTCGTCATGGGCGGGGGTGGAGGTCGCGGGAACCCGAGCGGCGCGGCCGGTAGCGGTGAAAGCACGAGCTCGATGGCTTCGTCCTTCGAGCAATCGATCGAGCGCTCACGTGCGGCATAGCCAGGTGCGCTCACTCGAAGCGTCATGGGCTCGCGACACTGGGTCTTCGCTGGACTCGCGTACGTGATGCCATTGAATGCGATCGTCGCCGCAGGTGGGCTGGCTGACACACTGATCTCGTGAGACGTCGCGGTCGTCGAGAGAGTTGTTGCCGGCGGGATAGCGGCTTGTTGGAGTGTACCCACCGCCGTGTCGGTTGTCTGTGGAGCGACGGCCTTGATGGCTACGTCCCGGCCATTGGGGTCCTTGTCGCTGCGCCCGAAGATGAACATCGCGGAGATGCCGACCAGAAGGAACACGATCACGCCGAGGAGCAAGAGAAGCAGGCCCTGCTTCGTCTTTCCGTCGGAATTGTACACCAATATGGGCTGTGGCTGAGTCTGCGACGGCGGAACCCAGTTGGAAGACGCGCCGCTCGGCGTGCCAACCTCCAAGCCCGGCGGGCGAATGCTGGGGAGCTTTTCGCGGTCTGCGACTCCGTCCCTGATGGCAGCGAGGCGCTCGTCGATGGCTGCGCGCCGGCTCACACGATCATTGGCGAACAGCTCGGACACGACCCGGCCAATGTCTCGGGACGTAGACACCATCTTCGAGTCCGCCAGATAGGAGTCCAGCGCATCACCGAACTCGCGTGCGCTCGAATAGCGAGCGTCCGGCTCCGGCGCCGTCGCCTTGTCCACGATGTCGGCCAGGCGTGGGTCCACGTCCGGCTTGGCTTCGCGAATCTTCGGAATGCTTTTGCTCATCAGCTGGGTGAGCACTGTCATGTCGGAATGGTTGCGCCACATCCGGCGCCCAGCAACCACCTCCCAAAGCATGACACCTACGCTAAAGACGTCGGCGCGCCGGTCGACCTGGCCCTTCAACTGCTCGGGCGGCATATATCCGGGCTTGCCCTTGAGCACTCCGACACGGGTCTCGAGCAGCGAGTCGCTGGACTTTGCAATGCCGAAGTCCACGACACGCACCTGCCCATCGTAGGTCACGAAGACATTTTGAGGCGTCGCATCACGGTGCACGATCTCGAGCGTCGTGCCGTCGAAGTCGGTCAGATTGTGGGCGTACTCCAGGCCTTGAAGCACTTCCGAGAGAACGCGGAGTCGCAGGCCGAGGTCGAACCCTGGACCCTTGGTCCGTAAGATAGCGGCGAGCGACGCGCCCTCCAGATACTCCATCACGATATAGTGACGGTCTCCTTCTGCGCCGACCTCATAGGTCTGGACGATGTTCGGGTGATTCAGCCGTGCCGCAAGGCGCGCTTCCTCGAGGAACATATCGAAGAACTCCGGATCCTTTACGAACTCGGGCTTCAGTTCCTTGACGACAAGCAGCTTGTTGAAGCGCGCGGGACCTCGGGCAATCGCCAGATAGACGATCCCCATGCCTCCACGCGCGATTTCCGCGACGAGCTCGTATTTTCCTAATGCGGTAGTCATTCGAAGAGCTGAATCGTGCTGCCGTCTACCCAGTAGTAACGGTTGTTGAACTTTCCGTCGGCGGAGAGCGACGTTCCCCATACAGACCGCAAGTACTGGTGATTGGTAGGCGTGAAGCTCGCCGCGCCGAGTCCTAGATCCTTGCTAAGGCCTTCGAACGTCGAGATGAGCTCTTTGGGGGTGAACGCCTTCTGGTGGAGCTGTAGGCCAGAGATGAACACGGTGGCCGCGATGTATCCCTCGAGCGAATTGAAGCTGGGCTCCGCGCTATTTACGACAGAGTCGCCGGCGCCGTAGGTCGCCAGCGCGTTCTTGTAGCGCGCGACGATCTGACTCTTGTCCGAGAAGTAGTTAGGAACGACCTGCGAGACGACGACGTTGTCGGTGTATGGCAGAGCACCGTTCGGGCCCATGACCGTGCCGGCCGCCTGCAAGCGGCTCGCGAGGGTGTTGGCTCCGACGAATGATACTGCGCTGAACTCGATGGTCAGACGCTTTGCCTGGTCCGAGTTTGGTGTGTACTGCCAGTTACGAATTCCTTGAATGAACCCGGACACTGGGCCGTAGGTGCCCGTGCACATGATGCCAATGGTGTGGTTGGCCGTGTCTTGCGCGAGCACAGACGCTAGGTACTTGGATGCGGACGCAGTCTGCGCGGGAACGCTGGTCACATCATCGCGCGTATACCGGAAACGCTGAATCTGCATTTCGGGCGGCGTCATGTCCACGGCTCCTTTGAGCGCCGTATAGGCTGTCGTGATGCCGTCGTAGCCTGCTTGGCCGAACGAGTCGCTCTGGTCGAAGCTGAGGATGTGCTTTCCGTCCGGCACACCTTGTTTGAAGAAGTATTCCAGCGTCGCGCGGGCTTCCTGACCGTAGCTCGCGCGCACATTGAAGATATAACGGCTGCAATCCGCGTTGGCCGAGCCGTCGCGAAGTACCTTCTTGGACCCCGTGAGCGCCCCGAAAAACAGCGTACCGGTCTCAACGGCGATCGGCGCAGAGCGCACCATCGTGGGCGTTCCCACGTTGCCGAGCAGCGCGATCACGGCAGAGGGACCGCGACTGAGTGAATTGGGACCTATGGGTGTCTGCCCGACGACCGGCGGCGTGGTCGAGGTCGTACATCTCGCCGGAGACGGGTCCGGGTGTACATCGAGGAGCGAACGGGTATTCGCTTCCGCATTGTCGGGAATGTAGAGGTCGTCCCTGAAGTCGAGCTGGAGCTGGCGCCCGCGGATGCCCCCCGTGGCGTTGGCTTCGTCGAACGCGACGAGGACGCCTTTGCGCATCTCCACACCGAGGTCCTGGCTGGGGCCGGTGGCCGGCGCACTCATTCCTGCGTGCGACGGACCATCGTGATCACACAAAACGGGGCATCGTGATCACACAAAA
>ENA-OFCD01000387-OFCD01000387.1-metagenomes-genome-assembly--contig:-NODE-387-length-28839-cov-3.724673_pt1 | contig 28839 bp, 25 predicted proteins | sample MGYA00153392_OFCD01 | MGnify analysis MGYA00153392
CGGCTCGAGGCTGACGACGCGCATCGAGCTCTCGCCGAAGCGCTTGTGGATCCGTTGCGCGAGCGAGAGCGACGCGCCGTGCGCCTGCAAGAACACCATGATCTCGCGCACGCCGCGCTGCTCACGCCATCCCTCCGCGATCTGCAGCGCGCGCGCCTTTCCGAGCCCCGCGACCTCGGTCAATCGCTCGGGGGACTCGTCGAGCACCTGCAGCGCGTTCATGCCGAAGTGGTCGACGATGCGCTTGGCGCTCTTCTGTCCGATGCCCTTGATGCTGCCGGAAGCCAAGAAGCGCTCGAGCCCGCGCATCGTGGCGGGGCCGAGCTCCGTGACGAGACTCGCCTTGAATTGCTCACCGTGCTTGGCACTCTTCTCGCGCGTCCCGCTGACTCGCACACGAGAGCCCTCGTTGACGCGAGGGAACTGCCCCACCACGCTCAGCGGCTCGCGCTGACCGTCCACCTTGAGCTTAATGACGCGAAAGCCCGTTCGATCGCTCTCGAAGGTCACGCGTACGACCTCTCCCTCGAGCACCACCTCGTCCGTCACGCGCCGCAAGCTACCGTGTGGTAAGGCATGCCGCCATGCCGGAACTCGTGACCTACGGATTGGTCTGTTTCGGCTCGGTCTTTTCGATCGTGGATCCGTTCGCGGCAGTGCCCATTTTCTTGGCGCTCATCGGCGATCGATCGCGTGAGGAGCAACGCAGCGCCGCCAAGCGCGCAGCGATCACGTGCTTTCTCGTGCTGAGTACGTTCGGCGCAGCTGGCACGCTCATCCTCAACTTCTTCTCGATCACACTTCCGGCATTCAAGATCGCGGGCGGCATCATCCTGTTCGTCGTCGGCTTCGAGATGCTCCGCGCACGACACTCATCGACTCGCGGCAGCAAGGAAGAGCAAGACGAGGCTCACGCGAAAGAAGACGTCGCCGTGATCCCCGTCGGCTTGCCGTTGCTCGCGGGCCCGGGCGCGATCGCGACCGTGATGGTGCTCGCCGGCAAGGCCTCCAACTATGCGCATCGAGGCATCGTGCTCGCCGCCGTCTTCGTCGTCTGCGTCATCGCGGCCCTCGTGCTCGGCTCTGCCACCTACGTCGCGCGTGTGCTTGGCAAGAGCGGCATCAACCTCATCGGTCGCATCATGGGTCTCATCCTCACCGCGACAGCAGTGCAGTTCATCCTCGACGGCGCGCGAGAGGCTTTTCCCAAGCTCTTTGGATAAGAGGGACGATCAATGGCCACGGATAGAGATCTGAGACTTGGCGCCTTCCAGCGCAGGCTGGCGTTCGCGCTGTTGACGCGCGCATCGAGGCTGACGCCCGTCACCGTGCGCGTCGGCCACAAGGCGATGCCGGCGCTCGTGCGCGGGCGCGGGACGCCGATGGTTTTCGTACACGGCTTCGGCGCAGACAAGGAGGGATGGCTCACGCTCATTAGGGCGCTCGACAAGCGACGCGCGGTCGTCGCGCTCGATCTGCCGGGCTTCGGCGCGTCCACGCCCATCGCGCCCGAAGAGGCGAGCCCGAAGCGGCAGGCCGAAGCGGTGGTGGGTGCGATGTCTCAGCTAGGGATCGATCGCGCGCACCTCGTCGGCTCGTCGATGGGCGGCGGCATCTCGCAGCGCATCGCTCAAGATCACCCCGAGCGCGTGCTCTCGATGACGCTGCTCGGAACGGCCGCGACCGTAGGCGAGAAGAGCGAGCTCGGCCTGGCGCTGGACCGCGGAGAGAACCCGCTGCTCGCCAAAAGCCCCGAGGATTTTCTCCGCCTCGTCGATTGGATGACAGTGCAACGACCGGCCGCGCCGCGCGCGATGATGCTCTACGCGGGACAAGAGCGCGTGCGCCGCGCGGTGACCGAGGCGAAGCTCTTTGACGGCTTCGCGTACGCGCCAGAGGACGAGCGGATGCCCAGCGACTTCGTGTCGATCAAGACGCCCACGCTCATCATCCACGGAGACAAGGACCCCGTGATTCATCCGTCCGCCGCGCGCATCCTGGGCGAGCGACTGCCGCACGCCACCGTGGACCTGATGCACGACATCGGTCATTTGCCGCACATCGAGGCCACGCGCGCGGTCGCGGGTCACCTCGACGCGTTCGCTCGCATGCACGATCCGCCCATCTTCGGCTGACGTGCGTGATTGCGTTCGCCCGGCGGGCTCGCTCCTCACGTCAAGCGGCACAAGTCCGCGGCTAATCGCCTTCGGACTTTTGCACGCATGTTCGTGATTGCGCCGACTACGCTGCGGTCATGCGCGTACTACCCTTTTTGCTCGTCGGCTTGTGCGGGCTGTCGCGTTGCTCCTCCGCCAGTCCGTCTGTGCCTGCGGGACCGACGGCCTCTTTCGACTTGCACGCAGACCTCACACAGCCGGACCACTACTTCGATTTCCCTTACCCGTCCGACCTACGCTTGACGCCAGACGGAGCGCCAGACGTCCGAGGGTTTCCTAACAATCTGAACTTGGCGCTCATCCGCGGCATGCAGACGCTGACGGCGCAGCGCCGCGGATTTCCGATGATGCCGGTCGGATACTTCAAATTCGATCAACCGATCACGACTCGCCACTTCCTGGACGTCATTGCGGCAGACGTCTCGCAGCCGATCATGCTGGTGGACGTGGACGAGAAGTCTACAGAGCGCGGCAAGCTCGTCCCCGTCGTAGCGGAGACTCCTGGCGCGGATCGCTATGTCCCTGACAACATGCTCGCGATCGCGGCGCGACCTGGCTTCGTGCTGCGGCCCAATCACCAGTACGCGTTCGTCGTGATGCGCTCGCTCGAGACCAAGGGTGGACTAGGGACGAACAAGGACCTCGCCGCGCTGGACGATGCCGTCGCACCGCCTTCCGATCCGGCGCTACGCGCGTGGAGGCTTTATCAGCCGCTCTGGACGACGCTGCGCCAGCTCGGCGTGGCCTCGAACAAGGTCGCCGCGGCCACAGTGTTCACGACGGGAGACCCCGTGCAGGACACGGCGGATCTATCCGCGAAGGTCGCCGCCAAGTACACAGTCCAGATTACCAACTTGGCGGTGCGACAAGACGGCAATCAAATAGTCAATTGCGAATTGACGGGTAAGGTGATCTACCCGCAGTTCCAAAAAGGTACGCCTCTCTTCAACACGGAGGGCTCGTTCGACATCGGCCCGGACGGATTGCCCATCAAACAGCGCGACGAAGAGGCACCCATCGCGATCTCACTGCCGCAGATGCCAATGCCGCAAAACGGCTATCCGCTCATCATCTATTTCCACGGATCGGGCGGCAAGAGCACTGCAGTGTTGGACGCCGGGAAGCTCCAATCCATGACGGACGAAGTGGGTATTCCCCACCAGGGCGTCGGCTACTACATGGCGCCCCACGGGTTCGCGATGGCCGGCAGCGCGCTGCCCGTGAACCCCGAGCGCGTGACGGGCGCGCCGGAGTTGGCGTATCTCAACTTCAACAACCTCTCTTCGTTCCGCGACATCTTTCGCCAGGGCGTGATCGAGCAGCGCATGTTTCTCGACGCCCTCGGAAAGATCACGATCGATTCCGCGGTGGTGAAGGCTTGCACCGGAGTATCGCTGCCGATGGGCGTCCCCGCGGTCAAGCTGGATCTCACGCGATTGGACGCCCAAGGTCAGTCGATGGGCGGCATGTACACCAACATGATCGGCGCGGTGGACCCACGCGTTCATGCGGTCGTCCCCACGGGCGCCGGCGGCTACTGGAGCTACATGGTGCTCACCACCAAAGTGATCGACGGCTCTGCTGGCAAGATTGGACTCTTGATCGGAACGACCCAGCCGCTCAGTTTCCTGCACCCCACACTGCATTTGTTGGAGACGGCTTGGGAGGCAGCGGAGCCCATGGTCTACATGCCGCGCTTGGCGCGCAGGCCGTTGCAGGGTCATCCGGTGCGATCCATTTACGAGCCAGTCGGCAAAGACGACCCGTATTTCTCGACCGAGATCTACGACGCGGCTTCAATTGCTTATGGTCACAAGGAGGGCGGCGACGCGCAGTGGCCCGCGATGCAAGCTGCATTGAAGCTCGACGGCAAAGACGGACTCTTGCCTTATCCCGTATCGCAAGATCTCCAATCGGAGACCGGCAAAGCGTATACGGGCGGCATCTTCCAATATCTGGGGGACGGCGTCTCGGACGCACACGCGATCTATCGACAGCTCGACGCCGTGAAATACCAATATGGGTGTTTCCACGAGACCGCCGTGAAAAAGGGTGTCGCCACCATCCCCGCGCCCGCCCCGCTCGGCACTCCTTGCCCGGGTCTCTGACTAGCTCTTGAAGCGAATCGCGGTGCCGCGAACATGCGTGGGCTTGCCCTCGCCGTCGCCGTGCTCGAACTCGATGTCGATGACGACGTTGGCGCCCATCGCCGCGGCACGACGCAATAGCTCTTTGTCGCCGTCGTCCTCTTTGCCCATCTCCGCGATGACGTCCAACTTACCGAGGACCACGTATTGGCGGCCTTGGATGAGGTCGTGGCAGCGCACGGCCATCCCCGACAGGTGAGTCGGCTCCGCGCCGGGCTCGCCGTGGTGGAACTCGACGTTGATGACCGCGGGCGCGCCGAGCTTGGCGGCCTTGCGCTTCAGCACCTCGAGCGCTTCGTCCTCGGACTTGACGGGCATGTGGATGTCCACGAGGCCCATCACCTCGGTCGAGCAACCCATCTGATCGTTCTGGAGCACCTTGACCGAGCGGAATGCGGGGTCGAGCGTCCTGTCTGCCATGATGGCGCGGTCCTCTGCGACCTCGTCGTCGTCGCTACCTTCTTTGGTCTCTTTCGACTCCGACGAGTCCGAGCTCGCGGTCTTGGTGCTACTGAACGACGCATCGCGCGCGGGCACCTCCTCACACGCGGCGAGCAATAGAAACGCGGACAATGGCAGATAACGAATCATCATAGTGGGCCTCTAGTGGTTAGTCAGTAGCCAACGGGATAGGGCACGACGCGTAGGAATCGAACGGCCAATCCAGAGAGGTGCGTAGGCTCTCCCGGGGATTCGCCGTGGTGGAACTCGACGCCAACGACCGCGTCCGCGCCCATGGCCGCTGCCTTCTTGCGCAGCGCGGCCATCGCCGCGTCTTGGTCGCCGACGGGCAAGTGCGCGTCGATGACGCCAACCACCTCGGTCGGTCGATCCAGGTGCGTCGATTGGAGGATGAGGACGTGATTGGGATCACCGTGCGCGGGAGGGGCGTCGCTCGGTGAGTCCGAGATCTGCTGCTTGCCGTTCTCCGCGAAGATCGTCGTGTTCGTCGACGTCGTCATGTTCTGCGAGTAGTTGACGGCAGTCTCCGGGTGATACTCCGGGTGATACTCGTTCGCACACGCGACCAACGGCAGAGCGAGCAACAGGAGGTGGATTCGGGCGGGCACGAAACCCTTCAATCCACGACGCGTGCCAACTCGATCTCACGCCCATTTTCGCGACCGATAGACGCGCACGGCGCTGTCGTGGAGACGTGCGGCCCCGTCGTTGACGGAGGTGCGCGGCGCGTTGTCTCGCTGGCACTATGGTGGATCGCAACGCTGCGGTGATTGTCACTCTCGAGCGATGGCACGTAAGTTGGATTGTCGGTTCTCCATGCGAACCACAATCACATTGCTCCTCGCACTGCCCCTCTTCGCGTGCGGCAATAGCTATCATCCCGAGTACCACCCCGTGACTGTGACCAACGTTTCGCAGTCTTACTCGTCATCGGTTCACGTTGGAGGCGGCGGTGGTGCGCCGCAGCCCGTGACGGTGATGCCGGCGCCTCAGACGCAGCCGCCCATCGTCATCGGTCCCTACACTCCGGAGCCGCCGCCGGGCTTCTTCGATGAGCACTGACGCGATTGGCGTTTCGCTCTCGACGCGAATCGCGGTGCCCAGCTCGCCGACGATTGTGAACTTCACTTAGGCGTCGCGAATGCCTAGTCTCCGCGGATGACGAACAAGACTGGCGCGGGCGAGTTGATCGTCGTTGTCGTGTGTGGTTGCGGTAGCGACACGCCGGCGATTGGCGACGCGGGCAGCGATTCGTCGACACCCAACGATGCAGGCGGCGACGTGAACGTCAATCCAGGTGATGGCGGGCGGAGCCTCACCGAATTTCCATCGACGTCGACAATGTACCAAGGCGTCTCGAGCGCTCCCATCGACTCTGCGTGGAACGCGATCCTGGGCGGCGCGCTCGCGAACGAATGGGGAAACGCCTTTCAGCTCGATCCCGCGCTCACGGTCAATTACGCCGACGCGAGGGTCGCGCGCCGCTCCTTCACGAAGTCCCCGAGCGTGCTGCCAGACTGCGACACCGCCCCCGTTCCTGTTCCGGCCGGAGCAATGACGGAGGGATATCCCGACTACTTCTGCGCGACGCCGGGGGATGACTGTCACCTACTCGCGTATCAAGGCACTCGCCTCTACGAGGTTTATCAAGGCACATCACTGGCGGACTGGCGACGGGCGGCACGTTCACAGGCTCGTGTCTGGTCGCTTGGGATTTGACGCGCGACTATTGGCAGCCTGGGACGCCGTTCGCGCGCGGAGACGGTTGCAACGGGGCCGACGCCGCCGATTTCCCGATTGCACCGCTCTTGCTCAAGAAGATGGAGATCGAGGCGCATCAAATCAATCATGCAATGCGCTTTACCATCACCAACCGGAAGATCGACGGCACGTTCTACGTGCATCCGACGACTCACCTACGTGGCAGTGGTCCCTCGGGCACCACACTCCCCTATCGCGCTCGTTTGCGTTTGAAGAAGAGCTTCAACGTCGTCGGGCTCGCGACGCCAGAGGCACAAACCATCGCGAAGGCGCTGCAGACTTGCGGCATGTTCCTCGCGGACGGTGGCGGCTTTCTTGTGTCTGCGGCGAAAGACGTCGTCGACGTGATGGATACGCACGAGTCGAATGCTGGCGATGGATCCGATTGGCGTCCCCTTCAAGGGTGGGCGGCACGCAATGTTGCTCACCGCCAAGGCGCGCCCCCACCCGACCAAGTGCGACTTCGGTTCGTGCGACTTCAATGGAAGCGAGCAGCAGTCGGCCTTCACGTACCCGGTCCCGCTTACCGTTCAATAGCGCTACCAGCCGCTACAGTCGCAGAGGCTCGTTGCGGTCCTCGGATCTTGAATGGCGGGCGTCTGGAAGTCGTAGCTCTCGCGCACTCGAGTCCGCCGCCGGCGTCGCCGAGCGATACGGGGTGACAGTAGGTGCCGCACTTTCCTCCGCAGCAACACACACGCAATTCATCGTGACCGCCACCTTGTCGATTCCACCCCCGCCGCTCCGCTCCAAGAGGCAGTCGTCCGGGGGTGACGGAGTGGCGGTCGGTGCGCAATTCGTGATGAGCTCTTTGTCATACGACTGACTGCCACTCTGCCAATACAAGATATAGGCCTCGCGCGTGCCCACCTTGATATGTTGAGTATTGACGAGCTGGCCGGAATCCGGGGCGAGCGTGAGCTTCGCATTCCCTGCACGTAGCGCCGTGGGATCGATGCAGTACGGATTACGGAACAGGGTCCGAGCCGGTGCGGCTGGTGCCGCATGCGGTGGCAAACACCAGCGGCGCGAACAACAGAGATGCATGACGAATCAACATTGACTCCCACGGGCTATTGCGCGCAGCGAAAACCGATTGAGGGTTGCGCCCACGAGCGCGCAATAGGCAGTCGCGTATATGCTTTGGCGGCGAGGCTCGAGTAGTCCCAAGAGCCGCCGCGTAATACGCCTTTGGTGTTCACTCGTGGCGGCAGAAACGGGTCGACCACGCGCTCGTGCGGATAGGCTTCGAACGCATCACCCACCCACTCCCAAACGTTTCCGGCCATGTCGAACGCGCCCGAGGGGCTCACGCCGTCCACTGTCGTCGCGACCTCGTACGTGCCTTTGCGTAATCCGCACGGACCGTCGAGGCCGCCGACCACCGCTTGGCGACAAGACGTCGGCATCGTGTTGCCCCAGGGGTAGACGCGTGCGTCTGTGCCTCGCGCGACGAGCTCCCACTCCGCCTCCGTGGGCAGGCGTTTTCCGGCCCATTTGCAGTAAGCCGCCGCTTGGTCGTAGCTGATGCAATTGACGGGTTGGCGCGCGAAGTTGGAGTCGTCAATCGGATTGCACGTGACGGACAGTGTGGTGATCTCACCGTTGGGTCCGTCTTTGCGCAGCACGTTGGGTGTGCAAGCGCCCGCGTGGACACATCCGCCGTAGGCGTCAGTCGTCACCTCGGTGCGATCGATTTTGTACGCGCGGGTGATTGTGACTTGGTGCGCGGGTTTTTCGCCTTTGCTGCCGTCGTCTGCGCCCATCGTGAACGTCGCGGGCGCGATGGCGAGCATCGTCGGAGGTTGCGCGTCGTTCAGGGCGACAGCGACGTCCGCTTGACTCGGGACGGCGACGACCGACTGGGCATCGGGCACCGCGAACGCGTCCTCGCTCGTCTGCATCTTGAGGAACGCGGCGACGACGACGACTCCCGTGGCCACGAGCGCGACCAGCCAAACCACTTTACGCTTGGCCTGCTCGCGAACCATGACCGTGATGGTTCCTGTGCCCATCGCCGTGCGCTCGATGTCTGCGGTGGGCGTGGGCGCGATGGGATCGGACTCGGAGCGACGGAACGCCGGCGGCGGCGCGCTCAGGCTCTTGTTGGCCATGGAGAGCGAGGGCGGACGCACGCTCTTGATGCGCGTGGTCTGTGTCCCGGATGCCGCATGCAGCGCATCCCAGAACTCGCCCATCGTTCGGTAACGCGAGCGCGGATCGACGGCGAGCGCTCGAAGGATCACGCCCTCCACCGCATCGGTCACCGTGGTGCCGCGCGCGCGCAAAGAGGGCCGATGCTCGACGTCGCTCGTCTCTATATAGAGCTGCACGGGGTCTTCACTCTCGAGCGCGTTCGCTCCAGTGGCGAGCTCGACGAGCACGAGACAGAACGCGTAGACATCTGTCCAAGGGCCCGTGGGCCCGTATTTTCGGCTGAATTGCTCGGGCGCACCGTATCTCGGCGTGAATGCCTGCATCGCGCTGCCGAAGCCGTCGAACGGTTTGCTGCTCGTCGTCGCGTCGTCAGGGGCCTTCGCGATGCCGAAGTCGACGACCTTCAGCGTCACGCGCCCGCCGACGTCGGTGAGCATCAAGTTCGCGGGCTTCACGTCTCTGTGCGAGACGCCTTGGTCGTGTGCCGCGGCCAATCCGCGCGCGGCCGACTCGAGCACTGCCATCGCGTCCTCGACCGTCCGCGTATGCCCGCGCGAGCTCTTCAGCTCACGATCGAGCGTGGTGCCATCGAGCCACTCGAGCACGAGGTAAGGCGTGTCGACGCGTGCAGGCGATACCGCGAAGCCGACGTCGAGGCACTGCACGACGTCGGCCGTCGCGCGCGAGAGCTGATGAAGGAGCTTGCCCTCGGAGATGAAGCGCTTCAGGAAGTCCTCCTTCGCCGCCTCGTCGAGCGTGGGCTTGAGCTTCAGGCACTTGAGAGCGACGGGCTGCTCGAAGCCGAGGTGCCACGCGCGATACACGACGCCGAAGCCGCCCTCGCCGACCACCGAGTCCACCCGATATTTGCCGGCGAGCACATGCCCAACCCAGCCGAACGGGTCTGGTCGAAGCTTTTTGTCTGCCATTACGACGAACGGGTCCCTTGCGTGGCCCTTAGCACAGGCCGCAGAAGCACGAAGACTTGAGCGCCCCGAGTTTGCCTGCACGATCCAGGCGGTTTGTAAGGATGCTGACAATCCGGGGGGGCGCAGCCGGTTTGTAAGCATGCTGACAATCCGGGGATGGACACGGCCGGACTGTAAGCATGCTGACAATCCGCGGGGCGGACACCGTTCGTTGTGGCGTCGAATCCGACGGAGCGTCTTGACCTTTCCGCTATTGAAAGTCATTATCAAGTTCAGGAACGCTTCCGTGACGCTCGACGCCCTCCCCAATCAAGTCTTCGGACGTGTGCGTTCGATTCGACTCGCGACGGCCGCCCTCGGTTGGCTGCGCGCAGTCGGTATCTTCGAAGGCGAGCGCGTGCAGATCCTCCGCCGCGCGGTGTTCGGCGGTCCGCTCCACCTCCGCACGGGTTGCGGCGGCGAGTTCGCGCTCGATCGTGAGCTCGCGTCGTCGATCGAGATCGAAGTCGAGAAGAGCCCATGAGCGCGCCCGCCTCCTCGCGCACCGAGGAGGAGAAGAGAGAGTGGGTAGTGCTGCTCGTGGGCCGCCCGAACTCTGGCAAGTCGTCACTCTTCAACGCGATCACTGGCGGCGACGCGAAGGTCGGCAACTTCCCTGGCGTGACGGTGGACGTGCTCGATGCGACGGTGGAGCTGCCGGGGGCAGGTCGGGCGCGAATCGTCGATCTGCCTGGCGTGTACTCGCTGCTCGACGCGCCCGACCCACATACTGACGAAGGGCAAGCGCGCGCCTTCATCGATCAGGCGGAAAAATCGGGGGATCGCGTGATGATCGCGCAGGTCATCGACGGCACGCAGCTCTCACTCGGCCTTCGATTGACGAAGCAAGTGCTCGCGCGCGACACACGCGCCCTGCTCGTCGTCACTCAGCGAGACGCGCTTTCCAAGCGAGGCTACGAGCTGTTGCCCGACGAGATCGAGCGAGCGCTCGGCGCGGCCGTGATCGGAGTGTCCGCGAACGACCCGAACGTACGCGACATGATGTTGCGTGCGCTCGCGGAGATCGCGATCAACGAAGCGACGGCAAAGCCCATCACCGACTTCGACGAGTCCACCGTGGCCGCGCTCGCGGTCCGCGAGAAGGATCACGACAAGCTGGCGGCGCGCGCGCGGCGTGAGCTCACCGACCGCGTGGACCGCTGGCTCCTGCACCCGCTGCTCGGGCCCATTGCGTTCGTGGCCATCATGTCGGCCTTATTTGCAGCCGTATTTCTGATCGCGGATCCTGCGTCGGCGGCAATGGATGCGGTGATGGGCAAGCTCGGCCTGGTCGTCACGAGCGCGATCGGCGACGGCTTCTGGGGGTCGCTCTTGAAGGACGGTGTGCTCGGCGGTGCGGGAACTGTGCTCGCGTTCCTCCCGCAGATCGTGATCCTCACGGTGGCGCTCGAGCTCATCGAGGCGAGTGGCTATCTCGCGCGCGGAGCGTTCTTGATCGATCGCGCGCTGAAGGCGGTCGGCCTCGGTGGTCGTTCGTTCGTTCCGCTGCTCACCGCACACGCGTGCGCCGTCCCGGCGATCGCGGCGACCCGCATCATCCGCGACCCTCGGCAGCGCCTCCGAACGATGCTCGTGCTGCCTCTCATGGCCTGCTCGGCGCGCATCCCGACCTACTCGCTGCTGATCGGGACCTTCTTCGCGGCGCACTCACCGCTGTTTCGCGGCGGCGTGTTCATGTTCTTGTACTTTGCAGGCATCGCGCTGGGCGGGCTCGCCTCGATCGTGATCGGCAAGGTCACGCAGCAAGGCCGCGGTCACGCGCTACCGCTCTTGCTCGAGATGCCGCCCTACCGACGACCGCGTGCCCGCACGATGGTCACGGTCGGATGGCGAGGCACCAAGCGCTTCGTGCGCGAAGTGGGCTCGGTGATCTTGGCCGCGTCGGTCGCCCTCTGGGTGTTGTTGCGCGTCCCCGGCCCGCACACTGTCGACACCGCGCCGGACGACGCGAGCCCTCGCGTGGTCGCGATGCACCACAGCGTCGCCGCGTGGATCGGCCACGAGATCGAGCCCGTCACGAAGCCGCTCGGCTTCGACTGGCGTCTCAACGTCGGACTCATCGGCAGCTTCGGCGCGCGCGAGCTCATGGTCTCGACGATGGGAGTGATCTTCGGCATCGAGGACACCGAGCAGGACGAGTCCACCCTGCGAGACGAGATCCGCCTCGCGAAGAACGCAGACGGCAAGCCCGCGTACTCGGCGCTGACCGCGGCATCGCTCATGGCGTTCTTCGTGATCGCCTGCCAGTGCATGAGCACCGTGGCCGCCCTGAAGCGCGAGACGCGAAGCTGGCGATGGCCGCTGTTCGTGCTCGGGTACACCTACGCGCTCGCCTACCTCGCTTCGCTCATCGTGTATCAGGGCGGACACGCTCTTGGCTTCGGGTGAAGGTGCGGCACCAGCTCGACATTTGGGTTGTGGCTCGTCGGACCGCGCAGCGCTTTTCTCGGGCCCGCCCGCCTGTCGCATCGAGAGACGATATTCGATGAGTCGCACGTGGGGGGGGGGACACAGCTCCCGCGTCACTCTTTCGGCCTTCGGTCGTGTGGACGGGGACGGAGGCGAGCCTGTTCGGTGGCTTCGACGGCGCGGGAACGTGGATCCCAAACGGCGCGATCTTCGGTCCGTAGCGCCGCGCCATCGACTATCCTCGCGGGCATGTCGGATCCGACGCGCACGTTCTTGCCACAGAGCATCGTCGCCTCTGGCGCCGCCGACATCGGGTGTCGCCGCAAGCACAACGAAGACACCGTACTGCTGCGGCCTGATTTGCAGCTCTACATCTTGGCGGACGGCGCCGGCGGTCACAACGCGGGGAACGTCGCGTCTGCGCTCGCGGCAACGGCAATCGCGAACTTCTTCGAGTCGGCCGGGCACGGTCGCGCGGAGGAGCCGGACAACGATGGTCTCGGGTTGCCCATCGTCGGCCGTAGGCTCGCGGCCGCGCTGCAGAAGGCCAATGACGACGTGCTCGAGATCGCCAAGACGTCAAACAAGCTGAAGGGGATGGGCACGACGGCGGTGGCGGTCGCCTTCTTACCGCAGACGGGGATGGCGCACGTGGCGCACGTGGGAGACAGCCGCTGCTATCGCTGGCGCGACGGAGTCCTCGAGCAGCTCACGCACGATCACTCGCTCATCAACGACGCGCTCGAGATGCGACCGAACATGGACGACGAGCAGCTCGCGAAGCTGCCCGCGAACGTGGTCACGCGCGCGCTCGGAATGGAGCCTCAGATCCGCGTCTCGGTGCGACCCTACCGGACGCTCGCCGGAGACAAATACTTGCTCTGCTCGGACGGCCTCACGGACGCGCTCGAAGACGACGTGATCGCCGATCTGCTCGCCGTGCAGCGAACGCCGGAGGAGACCGTGCGCGCACTCATCGCGCGAGCCAACGACAACGACGCGAACGACAACGTCGGCGTCGTGGTGATGAACGTCAGCCTGTCGAATGACGCGAGCGCGCACGTCAAACCTCGCCCGCCGTCGCGCATGCCGCCGCCCAAGAAGGCCACGAGCGACGACTCGAGTCCCGAGATCGTGATCCTCGGCTACGACGCCGAGAGCGACATGCCCGACATGCGCGCGCCGATGATCACCGTGGTGCCCACCGACAGCGCGGACGACAGCATCATCGAGGTGCTCGAAGACTTCACGAAGAAGCCCAAGCCAGGCTGAAGCGCCCGGGCAAATGGCAAATGGCAAACGCCGCGGGATCCTCTCGGACCGCCGCGGCGCGTGCGCATGTTCTGGTCGTCTGAGATCAGGGGCCGCAGAAGTACGTGGCAATGCGCTTGATCCAGTCGGCTGACCGCATCTGCGCATCCGTGATCGACGTGTCGGGGTAGCAGTTGTTGATGTCTGCGGGAGCCGCGTCGCCGAACTGCGCTGCGCAGTCGGTGGTGACGCCGTCGCCGAAGGTCTTGCACTGCTTCTTGAGCGACGAGTTCACGCAGGCCGAGAAGTTCGGCGTGGTGGTGTTGTCGCAGGTGTTGCACGCGAAGTCCTGGCAGCCGTACGACGCGTCGAGGGACTTGCCGCACTGAGTTTTGGGGACGACGAGGTCGAGACAGCCCGGAACGTTGAAGCTCAGGGACTTGCCGTCCGGAGAGACCAAGGGTCCCCAGGCCGCGTCCGTCGCTTGAGTCTCGATGCACGCGCCGCAACCTGCGGCCGCCATGCCCATGCCAAACTGCGCGCACTTCGTCTTGTCTGCTTTGGTGATGCAGGCGACGTAGTCCGTGAGGTTCACGGTGGTGCACTTCATCTGGTGCGCGCCGCTCGGCGGGCTGTACGCGCGGGGCGTGTAGGCCGTGGTGTCGGTGGGGCCGCAGACGCCGCCGGTGCTGGTGTCTCCAAGGTTGGCATCGTTGCCGGCGCCGGTGTCCTTCTGCTTTATGGGGCCGGTGTCGGCGCCCGGACCCGTGTCGCTCGTGTCGATGATCGTCGTAGTCGACGAACAACCATAAGACATCGCCACGACTAGCGACGAAACCCCTGCAATCGCGATCCCCTTCATCAAGCGCATGATCTAGCTCCTTTTTGCGGTCGGCAAACGTTTAAAACGCACACGAATGCGCGAACGACGCGTGTCGGTATACCACCGTTGATTCCCGGCCAGAGCGCCCACGATCAAAAAAACGTCATCGAAGCGATACGTCAGCGTCGAACTCACGTTGGAAGTCCTCTGAGAGCGGACGAATCCGTTCGAGAGCTATGACATCGCGATCACGGGGCCGATCGATCACAAGATTTCAAGCAGACGATCGATGAACACTCGCTGCGAGTCGTGGAGGATCTCTCGCGCGCGCTCCAGCGTGACGAGCTCTGCGCGATCGATCTCCCAGCAAGCACAGTGAGGCTTGCTGTCTGCGGGGAGCTCCGCGGCCCACGCGTGGACGCGCTTTCGACTGCGTGTATAGTCCACGTACCCGAGTGACGTGACGGGACCGTCGACGCGCACGCCGACCTCCTCCAGCGTCTCTCGGCGCGCCGCCGCTTCGAGAGCCTCACCAACGTTGGGCTCGCCCTTGGGCAACCCGTAGGGAGCGTTCTTGTTGTACGGACCCGACGGGTGCACGACCAACACGCGGACCTCGCCGTCCGCCGACCGTTGATAGAGCAAGAGTCCCGCCGACTGCTTCACGTGCCCGAGTCTAGCCTGATGCGTCCCATCGCGGCCGGCAGCGTCGCTCGGAGAGGTTTCACAAAAAGATCGGGAAGGTCAGGAAGAGAAGCGGTGGTTGCGATCGACGTGCTGGGCCTCTGCCGCGATCACGGTCTCGGACCCAAGGCTCTCCTTCCTGACCCTTTGATCTTTCTGTTCCACATTCTCACTTCGGCTTGGTACGAGTTCGACTCATGGCGAATCGATGTCTCGCGCTGCTGCTCATCGCTTCGGTCCACTGTCATGGAGGTGAGGTCGCTCCGCCCGATCCCGAGCCCACGACGACGACCGCGTCGCCGCTGACGACGAGCGTCGCGTCTGCGCTCGTCGTGCCCGAGGATGCGGCGATCTCGCCGTGGCCGACCACGCACACGATCGTGGAGGTCGATCACCTCCACAGAGTCGATCTGCGCGTCGGCGATTTCTTGGAGACGCCCGCGGACGACGCTTTCGTGTGGACGACGCAGTCGAACGAGGTGCAGCTTCAGGCCGTCAAGACCGATGGCGGGGCGCGCGCGCGCTTCAAGGCCACGAAGATTGGCTCGGGGAAATTCGTGGTGCGCGGGGATCCGAAGTGTCGCACGACCGACGCGAGCTGCGGCATCTCCGTCCGCGAGTGGACGCTGTTCGTACTGGTTCATTAGCCCCCAAGGAGTTGGCTTTGATGTAGGCTCATCGCGCGTGAGCAACGAGCAAGAGTGGCGCTGGGCGGCCCCTTCCGGGCAGCAACGGCTCGTGAGGCTGGACGAGCTACGCGCTGCGCTCGCGAGCGGGGCGATCCCCTCCAACGCGCCGGTGTGGCAAGCGGGCTGGCCCGAGTGGCGACCGGCTGAAGAAGTGCCCGAGCTGCAGTCGAGCGCGCTGTCGGCGCACAACGGCGTGTTGCCCAACATCCCGCCGCCGCCGGCTTTCGTCGTCGCCGCGCAGACGAACTTCGAAGGCGCTAGCGCGCAGGGCCCGGCCCAGGTCGTGCGGGAACCTCCGGCGCCGCCGAAGTACACGCCTGCCGTCGTCGTCCAAAGGGCACCGCCGGTCGCAAGGATCCCGACGGGCTCGCCGAAGCCTTCGCCGGTGAGAGCCCAAGAGAGCAAGCCGAAGCAGCCGATCGCGACCAAGCCTGCGTTCGCGAAGCCTCCGCCACCTCAGACCAAGCCGAAGAGCGGTCGCCCGCCGCCGCCCCCTGCGGTGGTGAAGCACAAAGACTACGACCCTCTGCCGCCTGAGGCGCCGACCACACCCGATCTCGGTTGGGATGAGCTCTCGGTCCCGCAAGACGCGAACACTGCCGTCAACGAAGCGATCACCGAGGCGAGGGCGAAGGCCGCGCTCGAGCACGCCGCGCTGCCGACGATGATCGGAGTGCCGGCGCTGAAGAAGGACGCGAGGCGCGTGATCACTCCGGTGAACATGCCCGCGCCTCCTCCGCGAACGCTCCCGCCGAAGGCGATGCAGTACACGCCCGAGCCTTCACCGCCACCGCCACCGCCCGCGCCCGCGCCGCAGAAGCCGCAGTCGATCCCGCCGCCGAAGCGACCGACGCTGATGCTCTACGGTGGCGCTCCCGGAGACGCACGGGACAGCAGCGTGGGCGAGCCTTCGGCGCCCATCGTCGTGCCTCCGCCAGAGCCTAGTGGCGCGACGAGGAACATGGTGACGCGACCGCCGCCGTGGAGCGAAGGCGCCGCCGAGATGCCCGCGATGCCGAGGCACGCGTCGCCGCCGCGCGCGTTGCCCGAGGCCGCGGAAGAGCTCAGCGGGTCGTTGCTGCTCTCCGACTCGGGCAGCAGCGACGCGCATCGATCGCAGGAGCTCTCGTCGTCCGATCTCAACAGCGAGAGCAGCGTTCAAGTCGTGAAGCCGCCGCCGCTCACACCGAGCCTTCCTGTGACGATGCAGCGCCCGCACGGCACGATGATGGGAATGGCGCCGCCTCCGCCACCGCTCGAGGTACCCCCGAACGTGCGGTCATCGCCTCCGCCCGAGAGACCAGCGTCGCCGCCTCCACAAGACAGTCATGCGCGCTTGCACGACCTCCAAGCCATCCTTCGCGAGCGACCCAAATGGCAGCTCGCGGTCGTGGGCGGCGTGGGCTTGTTGGTCATGCTCGGAACCTTTGGGTTGCTGATCAAGGCTATTTCTGGCGGCTCTGGTGACGACAAGGCCGTGGCGAGCGCGAGCGCGTCCGCGATCGCGACGATGTCCGCGCGCGTCACTTCTCCGACCCAGACGCAGCCCATCGTCACGGCACCGCCTCACGTCGGAGCGCTCTCCGTCCCCACGTGCACCACGGCAGGCGACTCTCACGTGATCGCGCCGAAGGCCGTCGTCGGGAGCGGCGTCGAAGTACACGCCAACGCGAGCGGGCTCACGCTCGGCTTCGCGACGACTCCCAAGGACGCGATGGTGATCGCGATCGATCCGTCGTCGATGGCGGCGGCCTCTTCGTCCAAGCCGCACGTGTTCGAGGCGCTCAAGCGCGTGCAAGCGGGTCCGACGGACAAGCTGAGTGCGGTGCTCGACTTCGACAAGAAGGGCGACGCGCTGCAAGGACGACGCTCTCTCGTCGGTGCCTTGCGCATCGACGTCGGCGGGCAGGACGGCACGCTCGCGTGGGCGCCCGCAGGCACGGACAACGCGACCAAGCTCTTCGACCTTCCGAGCAAGGATCCCGTGGAGGCGTTGCGCGGGGACAAGATCCCGAGCGGCGGATTCGTGATCGCCGCACGACAAGGCAAGGCCGTCGTGTTCGGAGCGATCGTCGGAGAGCCTCTCGCGCCGAAGGGCTCACTCACCACCGTCCTTGCGAACGGAACACAGGTGGGCTCGCCGAGCGTCGCTACGAATGACTCCGTCGCGCTCGTCGTGTGGGCCGAGAAGAGCGACTCCTGGGCCGTGAGACTCTCGCGAATGGCGTTGGGCCAAGCGCCGGACGCCGCCATCGCGTTCGACTTGCCGGCGGGCGGGCTCGGCGAGCAGGCGCTGTCGCCAAGCGTGGCGGCGCTACCCGGAGGCGCGTTCTTGCTGGTTTGGACGGAGGGCCCGACGTCGAACCATCAAGTGCGCGCGATGGTGCTCGACGATCACGGCAAGCCTGCGGGCAAGGCGTTCACGGTATCGGAGGCAGGAGTCAACGCGGGACAGGGACAGGCCGCCGTGCTCGCAGACGGCAAAGGAGTCGTCGCGTTCCTCGCCTCGGCGCCGCAGAAGACGTTCCAAGTCGTCGCGATCCCCATCGAGTGCATTTCCAAATGAATATGAAGAGCATGGAGCGAACCCTCGCGCTCATGGCGCTGCTCGTCTGTTGCAACCTGTTCGGCAACACGCCGTCGAAGGTGCGCTCCGGACAACTTTATGAGCCGGGCACTCCGGAGTACGACGCGTACTTCAAGGAGCTGCACTTGCTGCAAGTCGCCGCGGCGGGCTGGGACGACGACAAAAGGACATCACGACGCCCGCTCGTCGACGCGCTCAAGATCGAGGGTGACCCCGCGGACGTCTCGATCACGCAGGCGGCGCACGAGCGCATGGTGAGCATCGCGCACACGGTCGGGGCGACGCGCCTCGACGTGAAGAATGACGAGCCGCAAGTCGTCGCAGCCATGGAGGCGCGGGTCGACGGACCGACGAAGGACCTCTTTCACGCGGTGGAGCTCGTGGTCAAGACGGAGCTGGATCGCGCCAAAACGCTGCGCCAAGTGCCGCCGAAGGTGGATGCGCTCAACAAGACGGGGCGCGAGCTCTTGCCGCGTGTGCAGCCCGATTTCCAGCGACGCGGCGGCGACGTCGCGACCGACGTGAAGCAGGAGCTCGACGCGTCGCTCGACGTGCTGGGGAAGGTCTCGACCAGCTCGCGCAGCTCGGCGCGCGAGGCCGAGGACTTCGTCGCAGACCTCCAGCGCGCGATCCAAGCCGACCCGACCGAGCAGCTCCCGGTCGACGGTGGAGTCATCGCGAACACCAAGCCGAAGAAGCCCCACCCGACCGCTCGCCCGCAGGCCAATCCGGTAACGCCGCCCGCGACCGCACCGGCCAAACCGCCGGTCAAGCCGCCGAGCGGCGGTGGCGAGGAAGATTTCCAGCCCTGATCCCGTAAGAGTGCGCTATCCGAGACATCCACTTTTCGAGGGGAAACATGCGCACGACCCAACTCTCCGTCTTTGCTTTGCTGTCGATCTCTGGCGCCGCGTTCGCGGTCGTTCACTGCGGTGGCGACGACTCGACCAACATCACGTTTCCCGACTCGGGATTCAACGGAAACGACGTGGTGAACCCGCAGCCATGCACCGGCGGAAGCAAGGCGCTCTGCAGCGGGGTGTGCGTCGACACGAGCGCGGACCCGAAGAACTGCGGCGGCTGCGGCACCGCGTGCCCGGACAAAGCGGTCTGCGAAGCGCAAAAATGCGTCACTTGCGATCAGATCGACAAAGACAAGGACGGCTACAACGCCTGCGTCGATTGCAACGACAACGACCCCAACATCAACCCCGGCGCGTTCGACGTGCTCGGCAACGGCGTGGACGACAACTGCAACGGGCTCGTGGACGAGGTCATGCAGTGTGACGTGCCGGGCGGCGGAGACGGCGGTGTGGAGGGCGGCGTCGTCGCGTCGGACACGACGAACCCGACAGACATCGCGCACTCGGCGGAGTTCTGCTCTCCCTGGCTCAACACTGCGGTACTCACGGTCACCAGCGACAAACAGCACCAAGTGGCTTCGAACTGGGGCTTGTTCAATCCGCAGCTCGGCGTCTCGATCGCCGCGTTCTCGACGGGCGTCGCCGCAGACACGGACGACAAGGCGCCCGCGCCGGTCCCAAACGAGACGCCGCAGCCCGGCACTGACTTCAAGAAGGCCGCCTCTCCATTCCCGATCCCACTCGCGGCGACGACTTGCCTCGACACCAACAAGATGAAGCAGACCTTCCCCGATCCGATGAACGTGATGGACCTCGTCGAGCTCAAGGTGACCTTGAACGTGCCGACGAACGCGCGCTCGTTCCAGCTCGATCTCAACTTCTTGGGCAGCGACTACCCGAAGTACCTCTGTCAGCAGTTCGACGACTTCGCGATGGTCGTGTTGGACTCGAACAACCTCAAAGGCAACATCCTGTTCGATTCGCAAGGCTCGCGCATGAGCGTGAACAACGAGTTCTTGACGCTGCTCAAGACGAACGAGCTCACGGGAACGGGCATGGACAAGCAAGTCAACGGCATCCCCGCGGGCGCGGCTACTGGCTGGCTGACACTCACCGCGCCGGTGACGCCGAAAGAGACCATCACGCTACGCATCACGACTTTCGACGTGTTCGACAGCGTGTTCGACTCGCAGTTCCTCGCCGATCACTTTCGCTGGAGCGACAAGCCCGTCAACTGCGCCTACACGACGCGCACGGGCGGCATGGGCGCAGACGGCGGAGCGCCGGTCGCGTGCGGACCGAGCGATGGCGGTATCGCAGACGCCGCGAAGGACTGAAGCTCAGGGATAGGCGCAGTCGGGCGGTGGCCTCGGCGCGCCATCCGCGACGTCGAAGATGCAGTTGTACGCGCTCTGAAAGTCGAGCCGGATCGGGCCACACTTCTTCTGGCAGATGGGATCTGAGCTACCTGCGCAGGCATTGATGCACCGAACCCAGCCCGCGCAGATGTCGTCCTTGGCGCACGTGTCGAGGCCACTACAGCAGTGGGACTCCGCCCATGCCTCGCACGTGGGTGACCACTTGCTGCCCACGAGCGCGACGCCACAGGCCGCGTTGGCGCCCGCCGAGTCCGTGGCGACGCCCGCATCTTTCGAAGATGTGTCCGATACCGTTGATGAGTCAAAGATCGCCGAGTCTGGCTCGGCGACGCGGCTACACGCGGTCAGTAGCAGCACGCCCAAGCCCGCGATGCGCTCCAATCAATTGCTCGCGAACTTCTCGGCCGGGTACTTCTTCGCCGCGGCGTCGAGGTGCTCGGTGACCATCGCGGACGTGATGACGAGTGACAACAAATCGCGCGAGCCGTCCGGGTAGATGATGACGTAGATGGGGATGCCGCTGCGGGCCTTCTCGTTTTTGAGGACGTCCTCGACCATCGCGTCCTTTGCGTCGTCTTGGACGGTCATGTCGACCCTCATCGGCAGCACGCCGGTTCGCTCGAACGCGGAGCGCACGGTGTCGGTCTCGATGAACGCTTTGTCGTTGGTCTGACACGACGCGCACCAGTTCGCCGTGAAGTCCAAGAACACTGGGCGGTGGCGCGCGTTCTCTGCGGCGAGGCGATCTTTGCTGTAGGGCGTCCACAGGAGGTGTCCGTCTTTGACGACCGGATCGGGCTTGCTGCCTGCCGCGACGATCCCGGGGCTCGCGGACGCGATGGCCTCCGGCTTGGCGAACGAGACGAAGAAGTAGCCGAACGCCGCGAGACCTCCGACTTGCACGCCGCGGATCACCCAACGGCGGAACGGAGGCGCGCCGACTCCGCCAAAGCGCCCGCCGAGCCAGAGCGCGAAGCCCAGCGCGACGAGGAAGAACATGAACGACGCCATGCTGTCGGCCGTCACCTGCAAGAGCATCGTGCGCATCAACCAGACGGCGGTGGCGAGCAGCAAGAAGCCCATCACCTGCTTGACGGTCTCCATCCACGCGCCCGGCTTCGGCAGAAAGCGCGAGATGCCGGGGATGAGCGTGAGCAGCAAGTATGGGATGGCGAGGCCGAACCCGATCGTCGCGAACACGAGGACGGTCTGATACGGAGCCGCCTCTGCGCCGAGCGCGAACGCCACTGCGGTGCCGAGGAACGGCGCAGAGCAGGGCGTCGACATCAAGGCCGCGAAGAGGCCGTTGCCGAACGAGCCCCAGAATTTGTCTTCGTCGCCGTCCTCGCGGTTGCTGGAGATCGCGAGCTCGAACACGCCTAGTGCGTTGAGGGCGAACGCGAACACGATGCACGTCATCACCGCGATGAACTCGGGGTGTTGGAACTGCATGCCCCAGCCGAACTTCCGGCCGCTCGCCTTGATCACCAGCACCACGACGGCGAGCGCGATGAACAGGCTCATCGTTCCCATCGTGTAAGCGATGCCATGCATGCGGCGCTTGCTCGCGTCGTCACGCGCGTGGTCCACCACGCTGAACGCCTTCAGCGCGAGCACCGGCAGCACGCACGGCATGATGTTGAGAATGAGTCCCCCTGCGAGGGCAACGGCGAGAATCGCTAACATCGGGGCAGTCCCTCTTCGTATGGCAGCTAGAGTTTACCAGAGCCCGCTGCAAGCCTCGACGCTGCGCGGCTTTCGCCATTTTCTAGCATCGAACGCGCAACAATGCCCGACCGTGTGGAGGGGCTGGATCAGCTCCAAGCAGGCTCGCTCGAGCGAGACTCTCGGACAGAACCTGAATTGAGCCGTTGGCACGCCTCAGTTTTCCGCCATCTTCGCGAGGGTCGCGCGACTCATGCCGAGCTCTGGCTCTAGCGCGATGACCATGGCCGTGCGCCCCGACTCGGTTCGTTTCACGAACGCTTGGAGGTAGCGCCTCGCTGCAGCCCATTCGCGTGCGGCGTAGGCGAGGTGCCCGAGCACGAAGCGCCCGTAGCCTTGCCCGCACGGCGCGCGCGACAGGTCGTCGATGATGTCTTGCAGATCGCTCACGTGCTGGCCGGGGCCGACCTTCACGCCGGTCGAGGCGAGCCTGGAAGACGCCTACTTCGCCGCCATCGGCGGCCATCTGCGTCCGGACCAGGTCGCGGACCGCGGCGATCGATTCGTCGTAACGCCGCGCAAAGAACAGCAGGCCGCCGAGCGTCCAATTGTGGAGCGCCCTGCGATCGGCTGGGCCGCGCCTCGTCGCGCTTCGCAGGTGCAAGAGCGCGCGGTCCAAGTCTCCCGCGGCGATGGCGGCGCGTGCGGCGTCTTGGTGGAACACGTCCACGAGCACTCCCATCTCGAGGGCCGACTCCGCGGCTTGTAGCGCGCGCGCAAAGCGCCGCTCCTCGAAGTTCGCGAGGTAGACCTGTCGCAAGAGCATAGCGTGCGTCGTCTTGTCGATCGGTGCGCGCGAAGCGAGCCCCTTCTGCGCGAACCGTGCACGAGACGCCGGCGTCTTCGCGGTCATGGCCTTACGCAGCCAGTCGTCAGGCTGGGCGACGCGCAATCGCGTGGGCACTTTCGGCGCCTCTGCCATGACACTGAGTGTAGCACGTACACTAACGCGCGGCCCGGAACGCACTACCTGCGCGCGCGCATTTGCGCTACGAGAGCCGCGTGCAACGCTCTATCGTCGTGTTTTGCCTGGTCGCGCTCTCAGGGAGCACGGTGGGGTGCGGCCGCAAGGCTACCGAGGCCGATTGCCAGCTCATCGTCGATCAGAACGTCGCGGTGCAGATGAAGGCGCTCAGCATCACGGACCCCGCTTTGATCGCGAAGAAGCAGGACGAGCTCAAGGTGGAACTCGCCAGCGAGATGAAGGACTGCGTGGGCAGGCGCGTGAGCGAGACGATGATGGCGTGCGTGAAGGGCGCGCCGACCACCGAAGAGATCCAACGATGCTTGCGTTGAGGCTCGTCGTGTTCGCGATCGTGACCTCGTCGGTCGTCGGCTGCAGCAAAAAGGTGACACCGCAGCAGTGCGACGCGATCGTCGAGCACTACGCCGAGCTGGTGGTGCGCGACACGAAGAAGGACGCGTCCGCCGAGGAGATCAAGGTGGAGAAGGCTCGCGAGACAAAAGAGGCGAAGAGCGACGACGCCTTCCGCAACTGCACGAGCGAGATCGAGCCCGCCGACTACGACTGCGCGATGAAGGCCACGAGCGCCGACGCGGTCGAGAAGTGCCTCGAGTAGCGAATCTCAGCTCTTCGTGTGCGCGGCGCGAGCGGTGAGGATCGTGCGATCGTCCTCACCCGGGGTGGACTTCACGTCGTAGATGACGTCGCCGCCAAGCTTGCAGACCTCGTCCTTGAGCGTGCGATTGCAGTCGTCGACGGACGCGGACCGACCGCAGCTCGCCCGAACGCGACCGATGACATGAACGGGCGCGAGCGGCGACTCTTGGTATTCGATGACTTGGCAACCATCACCTCGCGGGGGAAACCGCGAGTGCTCGGGGGCGCCGCCACACGCGATGGCGAACGAGACGAGCAAGACCGCGCGCTTCATTGGGCAGCCTCGGCCACGCGCGCCATCAGCGGGAATCCCATCGCAAGACGCTGTGCGAAATAGGCCTCTGCGACCGCCTTCGCGAGACCTCGAACGCGACCGATGAACCGCGCGCGCTCGGTGGTCCCGATCGCACCGCGAGCATCGAGGACGTTGAACTGGTGCGCCGCCTTCACCACGAAATCATACGCCGGCAAGACGAGCTTCTTCATGGGGTCCTCGGAGAGCGCGAGCAGGCGCTTGGCCTCTGCCTCGTAGTGATCGAACGCGGCGAAGTGCGCTTTGCTGTCGGCCTGCTCGAAGTTGTACGTGCTCCACTCCCACTCGGCGCGCTTGCAGATCTCTCCGTAGCGCACACCCTTCGCCCACATCACGTCGTAGATGGTGTCCTTGTTCTGCAAGTACATGGAGATGCGCTCGAGGCCGTACGTGAGCTCTCCGCTGACGGGCTTGCACTCGAGGCTTCCGACTTGTTGGAAGTACGTGAACTGGCTTATTTCCAGGCCGTCCAACCACACTTGCCAGCCTAGGCCCCACGCGCCGAGCGTCGGCGACTCCCAGTCGTCTTCGACGAAGCGCACGTCGTGATCGAGTGCGACTGTGCCGATTGCCTTCAACGATTCCAGATAGAGATCTTGGATGTCGAGCGGCGCCGGCTTCAAGATGACTTGGAACTGGTGGAATTGTTGCAGGCGGTTCGGGTTGTCGCCGTAGCGACCGTCGCTCGGCCGGCGTGACGGCTCGACGAAGGCGACGTTCCACGGCTCCGGTCCGATCGCGCGAAGGAACGTGGCCGGATTGTAAGTGCCCGCGCCAACCTCCGAGTTGTACGGCTGCACGATCAAGCAGCCGCGTTTCGCCCAGAAATTCTGCAACGTGAGGATGATGTCTTGGAAATACATCTGCGCGTTCTGACTATCACACGCCGAGCTGACGAAGCAGCTCGTGCGCGCGCTCTTGGTGCGGATCCTCAGCGACGGCGCGCTTGAGCAACATGACTGCCCGCTTCGGATCACCCTGACGGATGGCGATGTCTCCGAGGTGCGCGTAGGCCTCTGCGCGCGGCATGCTCGTCGCCGACTTGGTCATCGTCACAACGCGCAGTGCCTTCTGCGCGAGCTCCAGGTTGTCGGCGTGGAGCGCGGCCTGACCGAGCTCGCTGGCCACGACGCCGTTCTGACCATCCATCTCGAGCGCTGCGGTGAGCATCGCGAGCTCGCCTTGCGTGCTGCCGCGGTGACGCTCGATGCGCGCGAGCCGGTGATACAGAGCGCCTGCCTCGCGAGACCGACGACCCTTCTGCGCGGCGAGCGCGGACTGCGTCGTCTGTGCGGCCTCGTCGATTCGACCGACTGCGATGAGCGCATCGACCACGAGCACCACGCACTCCATGTCTTGCGGCTTGATGCGATTGGCGGCCGAAAGTAGCTCGAGAGCGCGATCGCCATCCTTCGCTTTGCCGAGGTAGATCGCGCCCGCGCGCACGAGCGCGTCGAAGCGCTCCGCGTCGTTCGTGGCGGCGTCGACGTCGGCGGAGAACATCTCCGCGAGCTCCGTGTATGCGCCGGTCGCCTCGTACATCGCGCGCAGCTTGGAGGTGATCTCCGCGTCCCCGGGCACGAGAGCGTGCGCCTTCTCCAGACCTCGACGCGCGAGTGCGGGAGCGCCTGCCTTCTCCGCCGCAAGGACGAGCTTGGTCACGACATCGACGATCTCGGTCGCGTCTACCAAGATGGCCAACCGTCGGTACGTGTCCGCTGCGGCTGCGTAGTCGTTGGCGCGCTCGTCGAGGTCAGCGAGAAGCAGGAGGCCCGCGTGGTTGGAGTCGTCCGCGTCCAGCACGGCAGAGAGCTGCGAGCGCGCGTCAAGGGTGCGGTTCACTGCCGCGAGGGCAGAGGCGAGTCGCACGCGATAGGCAATGGCGCGACTTGGCTCGTCCGCGTTGTCAGCGGCGCGCTCGAGCAACTCCATGGCGAGCGAACCGTAAGCGTTCGCGGCTACATGATTGGCCTGCTCGACGTCCGACAAGGCCGCGTCGAAGTCACCCTGCTGCGCGTGTAGCGACGCGCGTTGCGCAAAGAGGGCGGCACGGACATCGTGACGGTCCTCTGGGTGATCGATCGCGAGCGACTCGAGCATCGAGGCGATCTCCACCTTCGCGCCTTCGAGATCGCCCGCCAGCGTCAGTGCGCTCATGAGCTCGGCGAACCGCGCGTCGCTCGCCTCGATGGTGAGTGTGAGTCGGAGCGCGCGGGCGGCCCCAGCGGGGTCGTTCAGCTCGTCGCGCCAGATCACGACCGCGCGATCCAACAGCGAGAGCGCCTCCTCGGGGATCTCCGCCGCAGCGACCGTCTCGTAGAGGTTCGCCAGCTTGCGGCGCTCACCGCGCTCTCCGTAGAGATTGACGAGCTTGTCGCGCAGCACCGCGCTCGCTGGGTGCGCGCGCAGCCCCATCTCGAACGCGCGCTCGGCGCCCACGTCGTCCCACGACTCGGCGCGCACCGCGGCGAGATCGAGGGCGAGGCTCGAAGCCGCGGGTCCAGACTCCACCTCGAGCAGACGCTCCATGACGTCGGCACGATCGCTCGGCTCCGTGGACGACGCGAGCAGCGCACGCAGGAGCGCAGGGTTCTTCGGCTCCCAATCTAGGCCTAGCGTGAACGCCTCGCGCGCGGCCGCCAGGTCTCTCTCTTTCAAGAGATCGCCGAGCTTCTGCGCGAGCTTCGCGACGAGCGCGCCGTCCTGACGATCCTTCGCCGCTTCGAGCACTCGCGAGAGCACACGCTCTACGCCGCCCTTGTCTCCCGAGGTCTCGAGCAGCGAGAGCAGGAGAGCGCCGGCCTCTGCGTCGTGTGCGTTCTCGTCGAGCAGCGCTTCGAGCTCACGCGAGGCCTCGTCCGGCTTGCCTAGCTCCGTGGACAAAAGCGCCGCGCGCTCGCGGCGGAGCGACGCGCGAACGTCCGCGTCCTGCGCCGCGTCGATACGCCGCGCGAGCAGAGACGCGAGCTTGTCGGCGCGGCGCGTCGCTCGATACGCCACCGATAGCGCCTCTTGTGCAGCCTGATCGAGTGGATGCGCGTCGAGCGCTTGTTCGAGGGCGCGCGTCCAGAGGTCAGTGTTCCCGGAGGCGTGCGCGCGTTCGGCGACGGAGTTTCGGAGCTCGCGAGCTTCGTCTTCGGGCGCGCTGTCTGCGGCGCGCAGCGTGAGCTCGAGCGCGGCGGAGACGTCTCCGCGATCAAACGCGAGCTTCGCACGAGCGAGCGCGGCCCACCGCGCGACGACCGGCTCGTCAGTGGCTGCGGTCTCGCACGCGTCGAGCATCGCGTCGGCCTCCTCGAGTCGTTCCAAAGCAAGGGCGAGCTCGGCGGCCTCCCGAGCGACTTGCACAGGCGCGTGACCCGCGCGAACGCGGAGCCCGAGTGCACGCAGCAGCGTCGCCTCACGACCCGGCTCACGACCGACACGAAGGAGAAGCGAGATGACCGCAGGACGCTGCTCTTGTTCGCCAGAGATCGCTCGCAGCGCCTCCTCTGCCCGAGCGACGTCGGGATACAGGCCAAGCGCCGACTCGAGCAGCTGCGCACCTTCGTCGATCGTCTCCGCCTTGCGTAGACGCACCGACGCGAGCCGATAGAGGACATCTGCCGCGGCTCGGGGATCGCGGACGGTTGCTTCGAGCTCGATGCTTGCGAGACGCGCGAGCGCCTCTTCTTGCGCGGCGTGGTCGTCGAGCTCACCGTAGAGTTTGTCTAGCGCACGGAGCGCCTCGCGCGCGAGCGTGCCGCCCGTCTTCTCCGCACGCGTCAGGTACTCGGCCGCGAGCCTCGGGTCCGAGACCGCCGCGATCGCGCCGGCACGCATGAAAAGATCGCCCGAGAGCCGCGGCGCGCTCGCTCTCTCTGCCTTCTCGGCCTCGCTTGTGACGGCGTCGAGGTACGCGGACTCCTTGCCGAGCTTGCGCGCCAACGACAGCGCGCGTTCATGAACGATCGGAAGCGCAGGCGCCTCGCGCACCGCACGGAGCGCCGCTTGTATCGCGCGGGGCGAGTCGCCGACTTCCTCTTCGAGGATCTGCGCCAGCTCGCTCAACACCTCGGCCGCCTTCGGACCTTCATCGGCGCGAGACAGACGCGCCTCCAACGCGCGGACGAGCGGCGCGTGCATCTTGCGCAAGCGCAGCGTCTGCTCCAAGCGCCGCGCCTCTACGTCCGAGCTCGCTGCGGCTTCGAACGCGCTCTCCAAGATCTCTTGGGCCCGCTCTTCCTCTTCTTGGCGCGACGCGAGCGCGGAGAGTTCCACGAGCACCTCGGCGCGCACGATGGGAGTCTCGTCGGTGACCTCGTTCTCGCGTCGTACGACCGCCAAGAGTGCGCGATACGAGCGCTCCGCTTTTTCGAGCTGCCCGTCATCACGCGCGAGCTCGGCGACGGTCCGCAAGATCTCGGGGTTGGATGGGTCCACCTTCGTCGCTGCCTCGAGCTCCGCGAGCGCTTGTTGTCGCTGCCCCATCGCGAGAGCAAGGCGCGCCATGTGGAAGTGCACGACCGCGCGCTCCTTGGGCCGACGACCCGCGAAGGCGTCGAGCATACCCTTGAGCAAATCCTTGGCCTCGTCGACGCGTCCCGACAACCGCAACGCCTCCGCGAGCCTGAGTTTGAGCGCGCGGTCGTCCGGCGCGAGCGCGCCCGCCGCCTCGCCGACCGCTACAACGTCCCGCGCGTCATCTTCATCAACAAGCTCGACCGCACCGGCGCCGATTTCTTCCGCGCGTTCGCTTCGTTGAAGGAGAAGCTCGACATCGTGGCGCTGCCGCTGCAGCTGCCGATCGGCATTGAGGACCA
>ENA-OFCD01000389-OFCD01000389.1-metagenomes-genome-assembly--contig:-NODE-389-length-28760-cov-14.530674_pt1 | contig 28760 bp, 29 predicted proteins | sample MGYA00153392_OFCD01 | MGnify analysis MGYA00153392
CGCAGTCGCAGCGAAGCGAAGACCGCCACAGCATGAGCCCCCGCCGGGTGCCGCCTGCCGCGACACGCCGAAACTGCATGTGGATGCGCCACCTCTCATCGCTGGCCCCCCGAAAACGCAGCCAAACCGAACACACGCCTCGCGAGAATGTCGTCGGCCTGCAAGGTGCACAGCTGCTCGCGCCTCAACGCGGTATCGGCCGAAAACAAGCGCGTCGCGTGTCGCAGGCGAATGCGGTCGAGTGCGTTGCGGATCGAGCGTGCATTCGCGAAGTGAGGTTGCTGGCGGCGCAGGCTCACGTAGCGCGAGAAGGCGGGCTCGGCGGCTTCGTCGAAACGGTAGTTCAGCGTGCTCAGCATCAGTTGTGCGATCTGCATGAGTTCGGCTTCGCTGTAGTCGGGAAAGTCGATGGGATGCGCAAGGCGTGAGGCCATGCCGGGGTTGCTGCCGAAGAACGTGTCCATCCGGTCTTTGTAGCCAGCGAGGATCACGACCAGGTCGTCGCGGTGATTTTCCATCACCTGCAGCAGGATCTCGATCGACTCCCGCCCGTAGTCGCGCTCGTTCTCGGGCTTGCAGAAGGTAGTAGGCGTCGTCGATGAACAGCACGCCGCCCGTCGCCTTTGTCACCACCGCTTTGGTCTTCGGTGCGGTGTGGCCGATGAACTGGCCAACCAAGTCGTCACGCGTCACCGCGATCAAGTGGCCCTTGCGCACATGGCCGAGTTGCTTGAGTACCTCGACCATGCGCATCGCAACCGTGGTCTTGCCGGTGCCGGGGTTGCCGGTGAAGCACATGTGCAGCGAAGGCGGGGTCGACTGCAGGCCGTGATCGGCCCGCAGCTTGTCATTCAGCAGCAGCGCGGCGATGTCATGGATGCGGCCTTTCACCGGTGCGAGGCCGACCAGTTCGGCATCCAGTCGGTCAAGCACCACGCGCACGCCCGAGGCTTCGAGCATCGCGTTCGGGGTGGACGAAAAGGCGGCCGCATCGGCCGAGGCGTTCATATTTAATTCGGTTGCAGCTGGTTGATCAGTACCGCTCGCCTTCGCCATGCGTCTGCACCGCATAGCTCTCGACGCTGTAGCCGATGTTGCGGCCGCCCTGCTCGCTGCGCACTAGCCGGAAACCGGGTTCGCCGGCCGACCGGTTGACAATGAACGTCATGCGCACCGACTCGACACCCTGCGTCGAGTCGAATGCAGTGACGCGGACGTAGTGGCTCGGGAAAGTTTTGAGGCAGCCATTGATTTCGAGCAGGATGCCGGCCGGGTCTTTCAGGTCGAACATCGGATTGCCGTGCATCTCCCAGTACGGGTTGCGCGGGTGTGGGTCTTCGGTGTATCCGATGCCGATCGCGTAGCCATGCTTCGATGCGTACTCGATCTGACGCGTGATCTGCACGTCGCTCAGAACGGGCAAGTACGAGGACTGGTCTTGGCTGACGCGCTTGCCGTGGTAGGTCATCATGGTGGTGTGCTTCTTCGGTGGCGCTTCAGGCAGATGCCGTTGCCGTGGCGACGTAGTCGGCCGTGTCGATCGATTCGAAATTAAAGCTCACGTCGCCCCAGATGTCGAGTGCGCCTTCAAGCGATGAGCACCACTTGGCAGCGTCTCTCGATATCTGCGGCCCCTCGTTCCAGATGTCGCGGCCCTCGTTGCGCGCCAGCACATTCGCCGATGGAGCCGAACCCGTGCCGTTGACCCGCAATGCATTGTTTCGCCAGCTCGCCACCTTCCACGCCGTTGCGCGGCTCGGCAGCGTTTCGGCCGCGGCCGAAGAAATGCACCTGATGCAGCCTGCCGCACTCTCGATCTATGGCGCGAGGCTGGCGAAGAAATGGCGACGCTGCAGGGCGTGTTCGCCAGCACTTTACGTGCCGGCGCGGTCACCACGGCGGAGTGCTTGCTGCCGCCGTTGCCCGTGACCTTCGCGAACCAGAACCCGAAGGTCAAGGTGAAGCTGCAGGTCGGCAACCGCGACGAGATCGTGCGCACGCTCGCGGGCGGCTCCGAGATGTCGAGCAACGAGGCGGTCAAAGAGATGTGCGCACCGGGTTTCGGCGTGGCCATCTTGTCGCTACACACTTGCGTGCTTCGGGTCGGGCACATGGGGCGGCCGGCGAAAAATGCCGGCGCACGTGCGGTGGCCAGGAACGGAAGAGCGCGCACCGCGGCGCGTTCTTTCAATGCACGTGAGCCCGTGCGCGGCGCGTCAGGCCTTTTTGGCGTACGCGCTGCACCAGCCCTTGCTGGCCACCTGCTTGCCGGCGAACAACTGGCAGGGCGCCATCGCGTCGGCCGGCTTGCCCTGGTAGAAATTGCAGCCGCTGCAAATTTGCGTGGCCGCGTGCTGCGGAAACTTGGCCTTGTCGACCTTGGTGCTGTCGATGTTGTAGGCGAGTGCCACCGCTTGCGGATCGGTGGGCGATAGAACCGGGGCTGCTTGTGCTGATGCGCGTGATACGGCGAGGGCGCTGCCGCCCGCGACCACCGTCATCACGAATGCACGTCGACTTGGGTTACTCATGAACATTCCTTGATCGGATCACCGTGACCCGTCAAAATAGTCTGACACAACGTTGTGGTCTTCGGGTTTACATCCAGAAATCCAAAGTGATTGCATCGGGTTTGGAGTGCACTTTTGGTCTTTCCTTTTTCCGCGATCGTCGGCCAGGACGAAATGAAGCTGGCGATCCTGATCGCGGCGATCGACCCTCGAATCGGCGGCGTGCTCGTCTTCGGTGACCGCGGCACCGGCAAGTCAACCGCAGTGCGTGCGCTCGCCGCGCTGCTGCCGCCGATGCGCGCGGTGGTCGGCTGCCGCTACCGCTGCGACCCGGCGCTCGCCGTCGGCTGCGAGGAGTGCGAGGCGCGCAAGCTGGCGGGCCATCGGGGCGGCAAGGGCGAGGGCGGAGGCGGGTTGAAAAGCCACGCCGTGCCGGTGCCGGTGGTCGACCTGCCGCTCGGCGCGACCGAAGACCGCGTCGTCGGGGCGCTCGACCTCGAGCGGGCGCTGGCGCAAGGCGTGAAGGCATTCGAGCCCGGCCTGCTGGCGCGCGCGAACCGCGGCTTTCTCTACATCGACGAAGTCAACCTGCTCGAAGACCACCTGGTCGATTTGTTGATCGACGTGGCCGCCTCCGGCGAAAACGTGGTCGAGCGCGAAGGCCTGAGCGTGCGCCACCCCGCGCGCTTCGTGCTCGTCGGCAGCGGCAACCCCGAAGAAGGCGAATTGCGCCCGCAGCTGCTCGATCGCTTCGGCCTTTCGGTCGAGGTGCGCACGCCGCAAGATTTGCGGTCGCGCGTCGAGGTCGTGAAGCGGCGCGATGCGTTCGAGCGTGACGGTGCCGCCTTCATGCAAACCTGGGCCAAGGAAGAGGCCAAGGTGCGCCGCCAGATCATCGCCGGCCGCGCGCGCATCGGCGAGGTCGAGGTGCCCGATGCCGCACTCGAACGCGCGGCGCAACTCTGCATGTCGCTCGGCACCGATGGGCTGCGCGGCGAGTTGACGCTGATCCGCGCGGCGCGCGCGTTCGCTGCGTTGCAAGGCGATGCGGTCGTCGGCGATGCGCATTTGAGGCGCGTCGCGCCACCGGCGTTGCGGCACCGGCTGCGGCGCAACCCGCTCGACGATGCAGGCTCGAGCGTGCGCGTCGATCGCGCGGTGGCCGAACTCTTCGGTGCATGAACGAAGGCGCGCTGGCGGCGGATGCGTCGAATGCATCCGGCACAACGGCGGCGCTTGTCGCGGCGCTGTTTGCGGTCGATCCGGTCGGGCTCGGCGGGGTGGCGTTGCGCAGCGGCGCGGGCGTCGCGCGCGACCAATGGCTCGCGCGGCTGCACGCGCTGCTGCCCGAAGGCACGCCATGGCGGCGCGTGCCGTTGCACATCAACGACGACCGGCTTCTCGGCGGTCTCGACCTTTCGGCGACGCTGCAAGCGGGCCGCCCGGTCGCGCAGCGTGGCCTGCTGGCCGAGGCCGACGGCGGCGTCGTGCTGCTCGCGATGGCCGAGCGCGTCAGCGCCTCGGCGGCGGCGAGCATCGCGGCCGTGATTGACACGCGCGAGCTCGTTGCCGAGCGCCATGGCGTCGGTTTGCGCAGCGCGAGCCGCATCGGCGTGATCGCGCTCGACGAGGGCATCGCCGATGACGAACAAATGCCCACGCGCCTGCGCGAGCGCCTCGCGTTTCACCTGGCACTCAGCCCGGCGCCGATGGCCGAAGGTGCCGACGACGATCTGCTCTTCTCGCGCGACGACGTGATCGCGGCGCGTGAGAAGTTCGCCGGCATTCGCATCGGCGATCCGGTCGTCGATGGCTTGTGCGCCGCGGCGCTCGCGCTCGGCATTGATTCGGTTCGCGCGGCGCTGCTGGCATGCCGCGCGGCGCGCGCTTCGGCCGCACTCGACGGGCGAGACGAGGTGAATGCGCAAGACGCCGCGCTGGCCGCCGCGCTGGTGCTCGCACCGCGCGCAACGCGATTGCCGGCCGCGGCGGCGCCAGCCGAGGCAAGCGACGACAGGACGGCCGAGCCCGAGCTCGAATCCGCCGATGCACCGCCACCACCGCCGGCCGACGACGACACCGAGACTCCTGAGCCGCCTGCCGGCCCGCCCGAGCCCGACACCCCCGCCGGTCCGGTCGACGATGTCGTGCTCGAAGCCGCGCTCGCCGCGATCCCGCCGGGCATGCTCGCGATGCTCGCGCTCGGTAACCTGAAAGCGCCGCGCTCGCCATCGGCCGGGCGCGCCGGCGCAGCGAAGCTCGGCCAGTCGCGTGGCCGCCCGACCGGCGTGCGCCGCGGCGAGCCGACCGGCGGAGCGCGGCTCAACGTGATCGAGACGCTGCGCGCCGCGGCACCGTGGCAGGCGTTACGCCGCCGCGAGGCCCAAGCCGCCGGCACGGTGAGCACCGCGCGCATCCAGGTGCGGCGCGAAGACTTCCACCTTTGGTGCTTCAAGGCGCGCAGCGAGACGACGACCGTATTCGTGGTCGACGCCTCCGGCTCGTCGGCGTTGAACCGTTTGGCCGAAACCAAGGGCGCGGTCGAGTTGCTGCTCGCCGATTGCTATGTGCGGCGTGACAGCGTCGCGGTGATCGCATTCCGCGGTGCGGGCGCCGAAGTGCTGTTGCCGCCAACGCGCTCGCTGGTGCGCGCCAAGCGCAGCCTCGCCGGCCTGCCAGGCGGCGGCGGTACACCGCTCGCGGCCGGCCTCGATGCGGCCCGTACGCTCGCCGATGCGGTGCGACGGCGTGGCGCCACGCCGGTCATCGTGCTGCTGACCGACGGCCGCGCCAACATCGCCCGCGACGGCGCGCCCGGCCGCGCGCGCGCCAACGATGACGCGCTCGCCGCTGCACGTGCGATGCGCGTCGAAGGCTTCGCCGCGCTGCTGCTCGACACCTCGCCGCAGCCGCAAGACACGGCGCGTGAACTCGCCGCCGCGATGGGCGCCCGCTACCTGCCGCTGCCGCACGCGGGCGCGACCGTGCTGTCGCAGGCAGTGCGCGCGGCGGGTGTCGCCGGTTCGGCGCCGGCGCGCTGATTCGCGCCGGTTTTGCGCAGACGATGGCGATGAGTCAGTCACTGGTCTGGGAGCGCGACGGTCTGCAGTGGCCGCACCGAGCAGCCAGCCGTTTCGTGCAGGCCGGTGGGCTGCGCTGGCATGTGCAGCAGATGGGTGAAGCCGGCGCGCGGCCGGTCGCGCTGCTGATCCATGGCACGGGTGCATCGACGCATTCGTGGCGCGGGCTGATGCCAATGCTGGCGCGCGACTTCACGGTGATCGCGATGGACCTGCCGGGTCACGCGTTCACCGCCACGCCGCCGGCCGCGCAGCTTTCGTTGCCTGGCATGGCGAACGCGGTCGGTGCGCTGGTGAAGGCGCTCGGCGTCGATGTCGAACTGATCGTCGGTCACTCGGCCGGTGCGGCGATCGGCGTTCGCGCGGTGCTCGACGGCGCGCTCGCGCCGCGGGCCATCGTCGCCATCAACGGCGCGTTCTTGCCGCTCGCGGGTTTGCCAGGCTTGCTGTTCCCGCCGGTCGCGCGGCTGATGGCGGTCACGCCGCTCGCTTCGCAATTGTTCGCGCGTCGCAGCTGGGATCGAGCCGCGGTCGAGAAGCTGATCGGCGGCACTGGCTCGACACTCGATGCGCATGGCCTCGCGCTTTACGGCACGCTGGTGCGCGATGCGCGCCACGCCGCCGGCGCGCTCGGCATGATGGCGCGCTGGGATCTGCGACCGCTCGCGCACGACCTCGCGCGCCTGCGCACGCCACTCACACTGGTTGTCGGCGCCAACGACCGCGCGGTGCCGCCGCGCGATGCGCAGCGTGTGCGCAGACTCGTTCCCGCGTCGACACCATGTTCGATCGAGACGGTTCGCGGCGCGGGCCACCTCGTCCACGAGGAGCGGCCCGCCGAGGTGGCAGAGCTGCTGCTCGCCGCAGTGCATCGCGTGGCCCACCCAGCCGCCGCGCCGACGCCGGACTCCGAAGGATTCGGCGCAGGCTAAAGACAGCCGGGCCGGTGCCGATATCGATGCATGAAATTAAGCCTGCCGAGCGTGAACACCCTGATGTCGGCTCTGCGGACAAAACTGTCGGCTTCGGGGCACCGCATCGAGACCGAACCGGCGCCTGCCGATCCGCGAGCGCTGGTCGGTGCCAACGATTCGCTGACCGGCCTGCCGGGCTTGACCGCGTTCGAGGGCTTGCTGGCGCAGGCGGTGCGCCGGGCGGATGCAGAGTCCCGGCAACTTGCCGTGCTGTTCGTCAACCTCGACGACCTCAAGTCGGTGAACATGGCGGCCGGGCGCCCGACCGGTGACTATGTGCTGCGGCAGTCCGCGAAGCGACTGCGCGCGCTGGTCAAGCCGTTCATGGCGGCTCGACTGATCGGCGACGAATTCCTGCTGCTCATGGCCGACGACCCCCAGCCCCGGGACGCGGCCGCGTTGGCGATAAAAATCCAGGCGTCGATCGACAAGCCGTTTCCGGTGGAACGAGGCGAGCTGTCGCTGAGCTGCTCGGTCGGCATCGCGATGTACCCGGAGCATGGCGCGCTGTCGACCATGATCGCCCACGCCCAGGCCGCCATGCAGGAGGCCCGGGCCGCAGGCGGCGCGAGCTACGCGTTCTTCGAGCCCCGCATGATGCAAGGCAGGCGCGACCAGCTGGAGCTGCTCAAAGACCTGCGGCGCGCGTTGGAGTTGAAGCAGCTGGAGCTTTTCTACCAGCCCAAGATCCACGCGGCCAGCGGCGAGATCACCGGGGCGGAGGCCCTGCTGCGCTGGAACCACCCGACCCGCGGAATGATCAGCCCGGTCGTCTTCATCCCGATGGCCGAACGCTACGGGCTGATCGTGCCGCTCGGTGCCTGGGTGATCGACGAGGCCTGCCGCCAGGTGCGCGCATGGCGCGACCTCGGCTTGCGGATGAAGGTCGCGATCAACCTGTCGGTGCACCAGCTGCGACAGCCCGATCTGGCGAGCCAGATCGCCGGCGCACTCGAAACGTACCAGGTGAACCCCGACCTCCTCACTTGCGAAGTCACCGAAAGCAGCGCGATGGAAGACGTGCCGACGACCCTGCACGTGCTCGGCGACCTCGACCGGCTGGGTGTCCACATATCGATCGACGATTTCGGCACCGGGCACTCGAGCCTGTCTCACTTGCGCAAACTTCCCGCGGACGAGCTCAAGATCGACCGCAGTTTCGTGATGGACCTGGAGACCAGCGAGGACGCCCGCAAGGTGGCACTCGCGGTCGTGAACCTGGCCAAAGCGCTCAACCTGAAGGTGGTCGCCGAAGGCGTGGAGACCGAAGGGCAGAACCGGATCCTGCGCGAAATGGGCTGCGACCAGTTGCAGGGCTTTTTGTTTGCGCGGCCGATGTCGGCAAAAGCCATCGCGCTGTGGGCGATGGAAGACGAAGGCCCGCGGGTCATGAGCTTTCGGGCATCGCTCTTCAAGTCGACCGAGATTCACAGCACGGAGCCGGCGGAGCTCGGTTGAGCGACTGGCCGGTCACGGCTGCGCCGTGTCGATCACCAGTTGCAAGTTGTCGCTGCGCGTGCCGATTGCCGCGCTTTCGCCGCGCAGGTCGCCGGGTTGCGGCATCGCGTTGCCGGAGCGCGAGATGCGCGCGCCGACGATCACGCGCGCTGCGCCGGAGAGTTTGGTTTGCGGTGACATCGCGAGGCTGTCGTCGAGCGTGAAGTCGAACGGCAGGTCGGCGACCGTGCGGCGCACGATCGCGAGCGGCATGCGCGGGCCTTCGGCGGCGCGCGCGAAGACGAAGACGGTGTCTGTCGGCGCGGCTTTCGCGGTGAGGAGCGACGCGAGGCTGACGCGACCGGTGATGCGTGCCGCGGTGACGACGGCAGGCGCGGTCGCCGCCTCGCCGCTGGCGTCGCGCACGGCGATCAGGCTGCGGTCGAGGCCAACCGCGAATTCGCCGCCCTCGGGTGCGAGGGCGCGCGCCTGCTGCCAGTAGTTGCGCGCGGCGGTGAAGTCTTTGCGCTCGAAAGCGGCGCTGCCGGCAAGCGCGAGCGCCTTCAGATTTTTCGGATCGAGTTGCAAGGCCTTCGCGATCAGCCGGTCAGGCTCACCGGCGGTGCGCTGGCCCTGCAGCACGGCGAGCACGTCGGCGCGGTCGGCAAGCAGCTGCGCATCGTTCGGCGCAAGCGCGATCGCGCGAGCGAAAGCGCGGTCGGCATCGGCAAAGCGCTGCAGCGCGGCGTACGAGCGCGCGAGCATGGTCCAGCCTTGCAGATCGGCGGTCGGGTTGGCCGAAGGTTTTTCCAGACGTTGTGCGAGGGTCGCGAGCATCGCTTGCACGGCTTCGGGCGTGACCTCGGCGTCGGGCGCGGCCTGCGCGGTAGCGGGCGAGGGCTGCGCGTTCAGGCCGGCCGGGTTGCCGATCGCAGCGTAGAGCGCGACCGCGAACAGCGGCACCGCGAGGCCGACGAGCAGCAGTGTTTTCGGCGAACGAGATACGCCGATGGCAATGTCGTCGGTGACCGATTCGTCGAGCACGCGGCGCTGCAACTCGCTGCGCGCCGCGCGGTGCTGCGGCGCGTCGATCAGCCCTTCGGCGTGCTCGCGGTCGAGCGCGGCGAGTTGCTCGCCCAAGATGCCCAGGTGCGCCGGTTGCGTGCCCGCGTTTGCCAACGCCGGCCGCCGTGCGGGCAGCAGCATCCAAACGGCCAGCGCGGCCAGGCAGGCGGCGCCGATCGCGAAAATCATCATGGGCGTGCGATGCCGTTGCCCAGCAACTCGGCCAGGCGCTGCGATTCGGCCTCGCTGAGTTCGGGCGGCGGCGCGTCGCGGCGGCGGCGCCAAATGTTCGCCGCGAGCACGAACGCGGCGAGTGCGAGCAGCGCGAACGGGCCGACCCACAGCAGCGCGGTCGTCGGGCTGAATGCCGGCCGGTAGCGCACGAACTCGCCGTAGCGCTGCACCATGAAGTCGAGAATTTGCGCTTCGGATTCGCCTTGCTTGAGCTTGGTGCGGATCTGCTTGCGCAAGTCGACTGCCAGATCGGCCTGCGAGGCGCCGATGGTCTCGTTCTGGCACACGAGGCAGCGCAGCTCTTCGGCCACGCGCATCACGCGAACTTCGAGCGCCGGGTCGGCGGCGAGCGGCGCGGCTTCGTTCGCGCGTGTCGCAAAAGCCACTATCGCGAGCAGCAACGCCAGCACCAAGCGCAGCGGCGAACTCATGAATTCAACCTCGCCACCAGCGGCACGATCTCGTCGCGCACCATCTGCGCCGTGACCGGCCCGATGAACTTGCGGCGGATCACGCCGACCTTGTCGATCACGAAGGTTTCCGGCACGCCGTAGACGCCGTAGTCGATGCCGACGAGGCCTTCGGCGTCGAACAACGAGGCCACGTACGGGTTCCCCAAGCGGTCGAGCCAGCCGAGTGCGTCGGCGCGCTGGTCTTTGTAGTTCAGGCCGTAAATCGGCACGAGGCCGAGCTTGGCCATCTCGACCATCGTGGCGTGTTCGTCGCGGCAGGCCACGCACCATGAAGCCCAGACGTTGAGCACCCAGACCTTGCCGCGCAGGTCTTGCGACGAGAGCGAGCTGCCCGGCGAGTTCAAGGTTGGCAGCAGGAAGGCCGGCGCGGCTTTGCCGACCAGCGGCGAGGGCAGCTCGCGTGGCTTGAGCGTGAGACCGAGCGCGAGAAAGCCGAGCATCACGACGAACACGCCGAACGGAATGAAGTAGCGCTTCATCGCGACGCCTTCATCGCGAGCGCAGGCCGCGCGGGCAGGGCGCCGTTGGCGGGCATGGCTGCCGGCTCGTTCGCGGTGCGGCGTGCTGCGCGGTAGCGCCGGTCCATCACCGCCAGCATGCCGCCGAGCGCCATCAGCAGGCAGCCGCCCCAGATCCAGCCGACGAACGGCTTGTAATACACGCGCATGCCCCAGGCGTTGGTGCCGACCGAGTCGCCGAGCGCGACGTACAGGTCACGCGTGAAGCCGCGGTCGATGGCGGTCTCGGTCATCGGTGAGCGGCTGACGGTGTAGACGCGTCGCTCGGGGTTGAGCTCGCCGATTGGGCGGCCGTCGTCGGTGACGCTCAACGTCGCGCGCACCGCGGCGTAGTTGGGGCCGCGGCGCTCGGCGAGGCCTTCGAGCTTGAACACGTAGCTGCCGATCGCGACCGTGTCGCCGGGAGCCATGCGCACGTCTTTCTCGACCGCGAAGCCGCCGACCACCGTGACGCCGACGATGAACACCGCCATGCCGAAGTGCGCGAGCAGCATGCCGTAGTAGCTGCCCGGTTGTGCGCGCAAACGTTGCGACCATGCCGGCGCCGGGTGCTCGCGCAGCCGCGTGACGAGGTTGAGCACGACGGTGCTGGCGATCCACGTGGCGAGCAAGAGGCCGAAGCCGATCAAGGGTGTCCAGTGGCCGAGCAACGCTGGCGCGAGCAGCGCCGCGGCAACGCTGACACCGGCCGCCCAACGCAGCCGCAGCGCCAGATCGATTGCGCCCGCTTTGCGCCAACGCGTGAGCGGACCGATGCCCATCAGGAACAACGCGGGCGCCATCAGCGGCACGAACACCGCGTTGAAATAAGGCGGCCCGACCGAGAGCTTGCCGAGGCCGAGTGCGTCGATCACCAGTGGGTACAGCGTGCCCAGCATCACCGACGCGCAGGCCACGATCAAGAGCACGTTGTTGGCGAGCAGCATCGATTCGCGCGAGACGGTTTCGAAGCCGCCGCCCGCGCCAACGCGCGGTGCGCGCCAGGCGAACAGCAGCAGCGAGCCGCCGATCACGAGTGCCAAAAAGCCGAGGATGAAGACACCGCGGGTCGGGTCGCTCGCGAACGCGTGCACCGATGTCAGCACGCCCGAGCGCACGATGAAGGTGCCGAGCAGCGAGAGCGAGAAGGTGATGATCGCGAGCAGCGCGGTCCACATCTTGAAGCCGCCGCGCTTCTCGGTGACCGAGAGCGAGTGCATCAGTGCGGTGCCGGCGAGCCACGGCATCAGCGAGGCGTTTTCGACCGGGTCCCAGAACCACCAGCCGCCCCAACCGAGCTCGTAGTAAGCCCAAAAGCTGCCGAGCGCGATGCCGCAGGTGAGAAAGCACCAAGCGACCGTCGTCCACGGCCGCGACCAGCGCGCCCATGCCGCATCGAGCCGGCCCGACAGCAGCGCGGCGATCGCGAACGCGAACGCGACGACGAAGCCGACATAGCCCATGTAGAGCATCGGCGGGTGGATCACCATGCCGGGGTCTTGCAACAGCGGTGTCAGGTCTTGACCGTCGGGTGCGGCCGGCAGCAGGCGCAGGAACGGGTTCGACGTGAGCAGCGTGAACGCGACGAAGCCGGTGCTGATCAGCCCCATCACGCCGAGGATGCGCGCGACGGTGCGGTCGTCCAGCTGCTTCGAGAACAGCGTGACGGCGAGCGTCCAGCCCGCGAGGATGAGCACCCACAGCAGGATCGAACCTTCGTGCCCGCCCCACACGGCGGTGAAGCGGTACACCAGCGGCAGCGCCGAGTTCGAGTGCTGCGCGACGTAGAGCACCGAAAAGTCGTTGGCGACGAACGCGTTGGTCAACGCGGCGTAAGCGAGCGCGATGAACACGAACTGCGCGCGCGCCGCGGGTTTGGCCAGCGCGATCAGCGTGCCGTTGCCGCGCGCCGCGCCGATCAGCGGCAGCACGCCTTGCACGAGTGCGAAAGCGAGCGCGAGGATCAGCGCGAAATGGCCGAGTTCGGGGATCATCGCGGGTCTCCGCTGAGTTTTGGGGCGACGGGCAGTTCGCCCCTCCTCGCGTTGGCCAGTGCCTCGGCGGCCTCGGGTGGCATGTAGTTCTCGTCGTGTTTGGCGAGCACTTGATCGGCATGGAAAACACCGTCGACACCGAGTTTGCCTTGTGCGACCACGCCCTTTCCTTCGGTGAACAAATCGGGCAGCAGGCCGGTGTAGGCGACCGGGATCTTCTGCGCCAGATCGGTGACGACGAAGTTCACGGTGAGGCTGTCGGGTGAGCGCTTGATGCTGCCCACCTCGACCAGCCCTCCGAGCCGAAAGTTGTGGCCGCGCGGCGCTTCGTTGGCGGCGATTTGCGACGGGCTGAAGAAGAAGACGAGGTTGCTGCGAAACGCGTTCAACACCAGCGCGCTGGCGATGCCGAGTGCCGCGAGGCCGCAGACGATCGCGAGCCCGCGCTTGGCACGCGGCTTCATGCGCGGCCCTCGCGGAAGTCGGCGCGCAGCGGTGGCTCATCGGCGCTGGTGTGCAAGGCCTTGCGGCGCGCGCGCAGTGCGAGCATCTCGCCCAGCATCACCAGCGTGGTGACGCCGAACGCGCCCCACACGTACAACCCGTAGCCGCCCATTGCAAGGAACTCGCCCACGCTCGACCAATTCATGTTCCTGCTCCGATTGCTTGTTGTGCCCATGCAGTGTGCCGCTCGCGCTCGAGCATCACGACGCGCACCCGCACCAGTGTGACCGCGATGCAGTAAGCCCAGAAGCCGAGTGCCATCACCAGCATGCCGAGCAGCATCGGCGTGGCCATGCTCGGCGCTTTCGCGAGACTGACCGAAGCGCCTTGGTGCAATGTGTTCCACCACTTAACCGAGAAATAGATGATCGGCACGTTGACCACGCCGACGATCGCGAGCAACCCCGCCGCGCGATCGGCGCGCTTAGGGTCTTCGATCGCGGCATGCAGCGACAGCACGCCGGCGTAGAGAAACAGCAGCACCAGCTCGGAGGTGAGGCGCGCATCCCATACCCACCACGTGCCCCAGGTCGGCTTACCCCAAAGCGCGCCGGTCCAAAGGGCGATGAAGGTCATCAGCGCGCCGGTGGGCACCAGCGCGTTGGCCAGCATGTGGGCGAGCCGCGCGTTGAAGGCCAGGCCGATCGCGGCCCAGAACGCCATCGCGACGTAGATCACCATCGACATCCAGGCCGCGGGCACGTGCACGAAGATGATGCGGTAGGCCTCCCCCTGCTGGTGGTCGGTGGGTGCGACAAGCAAGCCGATCGCGAGGCCCGCGGCGATGAGCACCGCAGCGAGCGCGCCGATCCACGGCACCGCGATGCCTGCGAGCCGGTGAAACCGCTGCGGAGCCGCGAAGTGATACCAATTCAAGCGTGTCGAAGCCATTCGGGCTACCTTGTCATTCGAGTGCGATGCGCAACGCCGCCGAGGCGGCCAGCGGCGCGAGCACCAGCGCAAGCGCAAGCATCGCACCGAGCAGCGAAAAATGCGCACCGCTGCCGAGCCCGGCTTCGTTGGCGCTGACCGCGCCGGCGCCGAAAATCAACACCGGCACCACCAGCGGCAGCACCAGCAGCGAGAGCAGTACACCCGCGCCGCGCACGCCCACCGTGAGGGCCGCGCCGATGCCGCCGATCAGGCTCAGCAGCGGCGTGCCGAGCAGCAGCGAGGCGGCGAGCACCGCGGTGGCCGCCGCCGACAAGTCGAACTGCAGCGCGAGCAGCGGCGAGGCGAGTGCGAGCAGCAAGCCCGAGGTGAGCCAGTGCGCGGCCATCTTCGCGAGCACGAGCAGTGGCAGCGGCGTCGCCGAGAGCAGCAGTTGTTCAAGCGTGCCGTCCAGGTGGTCGTCGGCGAACAGGCGTGCCAGCGACAGCATCGAGGCCAGCAGCGCCGCGACCCAGACCACGCCGGGCGCCATCGTGCGCAGCAGCGCCGGATCGGCACCGACGCCGAGCGGGAACAGGCTGACGACGATGACGAAGAAGACGAGCGCCGCCGCGGCATCGGTACGGCGCCGCAGCACGCCGCGCAGGTCGCGCATAAAGATGCAGCGCATGCCGTGCAACGCGCCCGGCAGTCGCGCCCGCGAGGGAAGGGGCAGCACGACTGCCGTCATCCCCGGCTCGCCACGCGGGCGATCTGTGCATCGGCAGCGGCCCTTGGGGGCTGCAGCGTGATCGCGACCTGCGGCTGCGTCGCGTCCCATGCGCGGCCTTGGTGGCTGGTCAGCACGACCACGCCGCCGCGGCCGAGTTGCGCGGCGATCAGGCCTTGCAGCCAAATGCAGGCGGCTTCGTCCAGCGCGTTGAACGGTTCGTCGAGCACCCACAACGCCGCCGCCGTGCTGAGCGCCAGCCGCGCGATGCCCACGCGCTTGCGCTGCCCTTGCGACAACACGCGCGCCGGCAACAGCTCGCGCTCGCGGAGGCCAACTTGCGCGAGCGCACTCGCGGCTTCGTGCTCCGAACACGACAAGCCCGCCAGGCCACCGCTCGCTTGCAGATTTTCGAGCGCTGAGAGATCGTCTTTCAACGCCGGCGCATGGCCGAGGTAGACGAGCTGCAGGTTGAACTCTTCGCGCAGCCGTGCGATGCGCTGGCCTTGCCAGAGTACCTCGCCGTGATCAGGCGTCGACAGGCCGCACACCATGCGCAGCAGGCTGGTCTTGCCCGAGCCGTTTTCGCCTTGCACGCGCAGCATCTGACCGGCGTTCACGGTCACCGAGACACCGCTGAACAGTACACGCGAGCCGCGCACGCATTGCAAATCGTTCAGTTCGAGCACGGTGCTCACAAAGGCGCTCCGGAAGGTTGGCGGGGAGTCATGGCGATCAGGGAATGCCTGTGTCGACGCGATGTTGTCAATTTACGCTGACACTCTTACGATCGCAATATGTTTACACCTGCGGCCGAAATGGAATCTCATGTAACCGACAGCGATGGTAAACCTCACGCGATCGTGATCGGCAGCGGCTTCGGTGGCCTGGCCGCCGCGGTGCGGCTCGGCGCACGCGGCTACCGCGTCACGGTGCTGGAAAAACTCGACGCCCCGGGCGGCCGCGCTTGCGTGCACCGGCAAGACGGCTTCACGTTCGACGCCGGCCCGACCGTGATCACCGCGCCGTTTTTGTTCGAGGAGCTCTGGGCGCTGTGCGGCAAGCGCTTGGCCGACGACATCGACCTGCGGCCTGTCGCGCCCTTCTACCGCATCCGCTTCGACGACGGCGAGTGCTTCGACTACACCGGAGACGCCGCGGCGATGCGCGCCGAAGTCGCGCGTTTCGCACCATCCGACGTAGCCGGCTACGAACGCTTTTTAAAAGCCAGCGAGGCGATCTTTAAGGTCGGCTTCGAGGAGCTCGGCGACAAGCCTTTCGACTCCTGGACCGACATGGCCAAGGTGCTGCCCGCGCTGCTCAAACTCGAGGGCTACCGCACGGTCTACTCGCTCGCGTGCAAGCACGTGAAAGACGCGCGGCTGCGCGTGGTGCTCACGTTTCAATCGCTGCTGGTCGGTGGCAACCCGTTTTCGACCACCTCGGTCTACTGCCTGATCGCGTTCCTGGAGCGGCGCTGGGGCGTGCACTTTCCGATGGGCGGCACCGGCAGCCTGGTCACGGGTCTGGTGAGACTGATCGAAGGGCAGGGTAGCGAGGTTCGCTGCAGCCGTGGTGTGGCGCAAATCACGGTCAAAAAAGGTGCAGACGGCATCGCCAGGGCCTCGGGTGTGCGCCTCGAGAACGGCGAAGCGCTAAGCGCCGACGTGGTCGTCTCGAACGCCGACTCGGCTTGGACTTACAAGCACCTCGTGCCCGCCGAGCACCGCCACCGCTGGACCGATGCGCGCATCGAGAAGGCAAGGTATTCGATGAGCCTGTTCGTCTGGTACTTCGGCACCAGACGGAAGTACCCCGACGTCGCGCACCACACGATCGCCCTCGGCCCGCGCTACCGCGAGTTGTTGACCGACATCTTCGACCGCAAGCTGCTCGCCGCCGATTTCAGCCTCTACCTGCACCGCCCGACCGCCACCGACCCGTCGCTCGCGCCGGCCGGATGCGATGCGTTCTACGTGCTCTCGCCGGTGCCTCATTTGCAGAGCGGCACCGATTGGGCCGCGCATGCCGAGCCGTATCGCTTGGCCATCCAGAAACGTTTGCAGGAAACGCTGCTGCCCGGCCTCGCCGACGAGATCGTCACTTCGCGCCTGCTCACACCGCAAGATTTTCAAGACCGGCTCTCGTCGTTCCGCGGCGCCGCGTTTTCTTTGGAACCCGTGCTCACGCAGAGCGCCTGGTTTCGCCCGCACAACCGCAGCGAGGAGCTCGATCGGCTGTATCTCGTCGGCGCGGGCACGCATCCCGGTGCCGGCCTGCCCGGTGTGCTTTCTTCAGCCCGTGTACTCGACTCGGTAGTGCCCCATGCAGACTCGATCAAAGCAACTCACTCAACCCCTTTCGACGGTGTTCGGGTCGCGCCCGCCTGAGCTGCCCGCGCAAGCGCGTGCCGATCTGGCCGCTTGCCGCACTGCGCTGCGCAACGGCTCCAAGACCTTTCTCGCCGCCTCGTTCCTGCTGCCGCGCAGCGTGCATGAGCCGGCCTCGGCGCTGTATGCGTTTTGCCGGCTGGCCGACGATGCGGTCGACGCGACCGATGAGCCCGGCAGCAGCCGCGCCGATGCCGTCGAGCGATTGCGCGAACGGCTGCGCCTCGCCTACGCCGGCACGCCGCAAGACGACCCGGCCGACCGCGCGCTCGCGGTCGTGGTCGCGCGTTACCCCATCCCTGCTGCGCTGTTCGACGCGCTGCTCGAAGGCTTCGAGTGGGACCTGCAAGGCCGCCGCTACGACACCATCGAGTCACTGCACGACTACGCCGCGCGCGTGGCCGGCGCGGTCGGCGCGATGATGGCGTTGCTGATGGGTGTGCGCTCGGCCGAAGGCCTGGCGCGGGCCTGCGATCTGGGCGTGGCGATGCAGCTTTCGAACATCGCGCGCGACGTGGGCGAAGACGCGCGCATGGGGCGCTTGTACCTGCCGCGCGAATGGATGGTCGAAGCCGGGCTCGACCCCGACGCGTGGCTCGCCCGACCCACGTTCAACCCGGCGCTCGCGAGCGTCGTGCGGCGCGTGCTCGATGCGGCCGAAGTGCTGTACCGGCGCGTCGACGCCGGCGTGGCACGGCTGCCGGTCGCGTGCCGGCCGGGCATCAACGCGGCGCGCTTCATGTACGCGGAGATCGGCCGCGAGGTCGCGCGCCGCGGGCTCGATTCGGTCACGGCGCGGGCGCACGTTTCGGCACCACGCAAGGCGTGGTTGCTGGTGTGCTCGGCGCTGCTGTTGGCGCCTTCGGCAGCAGCCCGAATGCTGCCGCCGCTGCGCGCGAATCGCTTTTTGGTCGATGCGGCGGTGGCGGCCTCGGTGGCAGTGTCGACACGGGTCGAGCCGCCGGCACGCCGCGGTGTCGGCGAGCGCGTGCTCTGGACGGTCGAGCTGTTCGCGCGACTGGAGCAGCGCGATCGCCTGCGTGCCTCCGGGCAATCGATCAGCGCCGATCTCGCGTCATGAGCTCCGGCATGATCATCGGGCTGGAGATGGTGCTGGTGCTCGGCGTCGTGCTCGGGCTCGCGGTGTGGGAACTGGTGCGGCTGCGACGTGATCGCGTCGAGAATCGCAAGGCTGCGCCGCCGCCGCCGCGCGCGGCGGTCGACGAAACGTCCCGCGCCGCGGAAGACACGCCGCCGAGCCCGCCCTGATGCTCGACGTTAAACCGGGCTGAGAGCTCGACGCCACGTGTGTCGAGTCAGGTTGCACCTGCGTATCGGCTCAGTGCCCTTTCTCGGGCTGGCATCGGGCACTCCACTGCGCGTGCCCGAGGTAGTGGAAGACCTTGCGAAGGGCCTCGATGCGCTCTTCGCAGGGCGCCCGGCTGGCAACAGTTCGTGGTTCAAAACCGTCTGGCCGTGCAACGACCAGTAGAGAACGGGCACGGGTTTTATGGCCGCTCCGGTGAGTCGAGTCCCTCGCCGGCATTGGGAGTGCGCTGGTTCCAGTCTGTTTGCCAGCGAACACACCCCACTTCACTTCACTCCTGCAGGCCATCCGACGGCAGATCGACCGCTCGGTCTCGCATCGCGAGCGCCGGCATCTCGCACCGGGCCGGTCAGCCCGTGCTCAGAGCCATCGCCACAGGCTCTTCGCCCAACCGGGGACGCGGATCGATGGATGCGGACGATAGGTCTGGCGGTAGAAGCTGGGCATGAGGACGCTCCGAATACTGTTGTTATACCCAGTATATGAGCGCTGCAGCGATCTGTCGAGCCGGCAACGACGCAACGTGCACCGAGCGTCAGCCGCCTGCGCGCGGCATCCGGAACGGCAGCATCGCCTGCACCCACGCGCTGTCGAAGCGGGCGAGCGACAGGCTCTCATGCATCGCGGTGACGCGCTCGCCGCGCCATTGCGCCTCGACCAGCGAGCGCGCGTAGAAGGGTGCGTCGGTCAGTGTCTGCAGCACGCGCAGCTTTGTTCCGTCGTCGGTGCGCCCGCCGCGGTCGATGCGCCACAACGAGGGTGGCAGTGGCGCCGCGGGAGGCGGCTCAATGTCGCTGACCGCACCGGTGCGCGCATAGAAGTGCAGCCCGAGTCGCAACAACTCGGCGCCGATGCGGTCGGCGTCGTAGAACACGACGCTGTCACCACAGGCGAGCTCCGCGCGCGACCAATCCCAGCGGCGAAACGCGCTCTCGAGCGGCGCCTCGCCGTGGTTCGCATCGAGATAACCCGGCCCCGACCAACGCAGCGCGCCGAGGTTCACGTCGACCCGTGCGGCCGGTGCGATCGGGCACCAGTGATGGCCGTGCGCCAGTGCGATCGGGTGATCGAAGCGCCGCGGCGCGTGCAGCGTGACGGTGCCGCGGATGCGCGCGGGCCAGGGCACGGCGATCTCGTCGAGTTCGATGTGCAACGCGTTGCCCGCCCAATGCAGCGCGCTCGGGCCGATTTGCAGGTTGTGCGCGTCGCGCTGCACTTGGCCGTGCCCGCGCTCGGTCATGGCCCAGCGCTGCCCGCCGCGGGCGCCACCCGCGCCGCGGTTGTACAGCGCGACGTTGACGGCGCAGTGATTCAGCGGGTCGGCGCCAGCGCTGCCCGCGCGGCGGCGCGCCCGGGCGTAGTAGGGCGAGAACACGCTGCCGATGAAGGCGATGACGGTGATGCCGTGCCGGCCGTCGTCGCTCAGCGCGTCGAGGTACCACCAGGCGTAGCCGCCGGGGGCGACGGGGATGTCGAAGGCCGGCGCGAGGCCCGTGCCGAAGCCCGATCCGCCAGCACGCTCGCCGCTGCCTGCCGGCCCGAGAGCGCTGCCATCGGCACGCCCGGCCCCGGGTGCACCGAGCCCCCCGCGAGGTACAGGCCCGGCAGCTTGCTGCGCGCTCCCGGCCGGCTGAACGAGGCCGCCCAGCCGTGCGAGGCTCGGCCGTACAGCGCGCCGCCTGTCGCCGGGAACAGTCGCGCGAAATCCTGCGGCGTCGTCATCAGCGTGTGGTCGGGATTGCGCTGCACCTGCAGACCGCAACGTTGCATCAGCTGGAAGGTCTGTGCTTCGCATCGTGCCAACTCCTCGGGGGTGAACGGGCGGGTGTCGCCGGTGGCAGGCGCGTTGACGATCAGCAGCAGGCGCTCGGCAGCGGCATCGTGCACTTTGTCGTCGCGGCAGTCGTCATCCTCGGCGCGGTCTTGCGCGCAAACGTAGACGGTGGGTGAAGTGGGCAGCTTGCCACGCTCGAAGATGTCGTCGAACTCGGTGGCCGAATCATTCGAGAAGAAAACCGTGTGGCGTGACAGAGGGAAGCCGCTCGTGGGCGCTAGCAGGTTCCAGGTCAACGCCGAGAGCGACCGCTGTGCGGGCGCGACCGGCGCGGCCGCTCCGTGCACCATGGAGCCGAGGTGGCCGGTGGCGAGGGCGGCCACGTCGCCATTGAAGACAACCGCGTCGGCCTGCAGCGTCTCGCCGCCGGCCAGTTGCACGCCGCAGGCGCGGCCGTCGCGGCAAAGTATTTCGTCGACCGGCGCATCGAAGCGCAGCGTGGCGCCGCGCTGCCGCGCGAGACTTGCCAGCGTTTGCGCGACGCGATGCATGCCGCCGTCGACAAGCCACACGCCGTCTTGCTCGACATGCGCGACCAGCATCAGCGTGGCCGGCGAAAGATGCGGCGACGAACCGCAGTAAGTGGCGTAGCGGCCGAACAGCTGGCGCAGTCGCGGGTCGGCGAAGTAGCGGCCGAGCTCCGACCACATCGTCGCGAACGGCGAGATGCGCATCAGCTCGGGCAGGCCGCGCAGGCCGACACGCCTGGCGAGCGACACCGGATTCGGCCGCGAGCCGCGCAAGAAAGGCGTTTCGAGCGTGCGATAGATACGGCGTGCGCGATCGCAAAAATCGAGGTAGCCGCGGCATGCGGCGGCACCGGCGAAGGCACCGATCGCATCGGCCGATCGCGCGACATCGGCGAACAGGTCGAGGCGTAGCGGGTCGCCGCGAATTTCATGGCCCCACGCATGGCGCGCGAGCACGCTCACCGGCTGCAGGCACAGGTGATCGGCCAGACGCAGGCCGATCGAATCGAACAGTTCCTCAAATACCCAGCGCATCGTGAACACGGTCGGGCCGGCGTCCATCGCCGCACCGCCGAGCGTGACCTCGCGCATCTTGCCGCCGGGCTGCGATGCCTGCTCGAGCACCAACACTTCGACGCCCTGCGCCGCCAGCTCGAGCGCGCTCACCAACCCGCCGATGCCGGCCCCGATGACGATGACGCGCTTGTCGCTCATCGCCTCGGTCCCGCGAATGTGCCAAGTGTGTCAAGTTGACGTGTCAAGTACATGTGTCTATGCTACGTGACAGTCGGTTGCGGCAACAGCGTGACGCGCCACAGTTAAACCCTCCCTCAGCTGCCACGCCGGCAACGGCGGCCCCTCATGAAGACCATGACGCGCATCGAACAAGCCTTGGCCACCGCCATCGCCTCCGCCGAATCGACGGAGTGCCCACCCAAACTCGCCGGCGCGATCCGGCATGCGGTGTTCCCCGGCGGTGCGCGCATTCGGCCGCAGCTGTGCTTGGCGGTGGCGCAGGCGTGCGGCGACGACGACCCGGCGCTCTCGGAGGCGGCCGCCTCGGCGATCGAGCTGCTGCACTGCGCGTCGCTGGTCCACGACGACCTGCCGTGCTTCGACGATTCGCCGCTGCGCCGCGGCCGTGCCTCGGTTCACTACGCGTATGGTGAGAGCTTGGCGGTGCTCGCTGGCGACGCGTTGATCGTGCTGGCCTTTCAGACCCTTTCGGCCAACGCCGCGCGCTCGCCGCAGCGGCTCGCGCCGTTGATCGCGACCATCGCCAGTGGCGTCGGTATGCCGTGCGGCATCGTCGCCGGGCAGGCCTGGGAGTGCGAGCCGCGCGTCTCGCTGGCCGACTACCAGCGTGCCAAAACCGGCGCGCTTTTCGCCGCTGCCACGATGGCCGGCGCGCAGGCCGCAGGCCGCCCCGCCGCGCCGTGGCGTGCGCTCGGTGAATGGCTCGGTGAGGCCTACCAGGCCGCAGACGACATCCGCGATGTCGCCGGTGACCCCCGCGTGATGGGCAAACCGATCGGTCGCGATGTGGCGCTGCTGCGCCCGAGCACCGCCAGCGAGCTCGGGCTCGACGGCGCGATCGCGCGCTTCGACCAGCTCGTCGGTTGCGCCATCGCGGCCGTGCCCGAGTGCCGCGGCGCCGAGCAGTTGCGCGCGCTGGTGCGGCTCGAAGCCGAGCGCCTCGTGCCGAAGACGATGTCGGACGACTTGGTGCGGGTCACCGTTTAGTCGCTGCCGCTTTGCGCCTGAATCAGACACGCGTTGGCACGCTGCTCGGGCACGCCCAAAGAACCCTCGGCCCTTGGTTCGACCGCCTGCTCGGCTGGCGTGATCGGCTGCTCGCCAGCCCGGTGTTTCAGCGCCGCGCCGCGGCCTTCGCGCTGACGCGACCCATTGCGCGCCGGCATGCGCGCGAGTTGTTCGATCTGGTCGCCGGCTTCGTCTACTCGCAGGTGCTGCTGGCCTGCGTGCAACTCCGCTTGTTCGAGGTATTGGCCGAAGGGCCGCAGTCGGCAGAGCGCCTCGCGGTGCGACTCGCGCTGCCGCTCGATGCGGCGCAGCGCCTGCTCGAAGCCGCTGTTTCGCTGCGCCTCGTCGAACATCGCAGCGAGGGCCGCTACGGCCTGGGCGAGCTCGGCGCGCCGATGGTCGGCAACGCCGCGGTCGCGGCGATGGTGCAGCACCACGCGGCGCTCTACGCCGATCTGGCCGACCCGGTCGCGCTGTTGCGCGCCACGAAAGACGAGCGCCGCGACAACGCGTTGGCACGCTATTGGTCGTACGACGACGCGCAAGCGCCGGGCCCGGCATCGGCCGAGCGCGTCGGCACTTATTCGGCGCTTATGGCCGCCTCGCAGCCGCTGGTCGCCTACGAAATCCTCGATGCGTATGCGCTCGGACACCATCGCTGCCTGCTCGACGTGGGCGGTGGCGACGGCTGCTTTCTCGCGACCGTCGCGCAGCGCGCACCGTCGCTTCGCCTGATGCTGTTCGACCTGCCGGCCGTGGCTGCGTGCGCCGATGCGCGCTTCGCGGCCGCCGGCCTCGGCGCACGCACGAGCGTGCACGGCGGCAGCTTTTTCAGCGATGCCTTGCCGACCGGTGCCGACATCGCTTCGCTGGTGCGCGTGATCCACGACCACGACGACGCGAGCGCTTTGCTGATCCTGCGCGCCGTGCACGCCGTGCTACCGCCCGGTGGCACGTTGCTGCTCGCCGAACCGATGGCCGGCACGCCTGGCGCCGAGGCGATGGGCGACGCCTACTTCGGCTTCTACCTGCTCGCGATGGGCCGTGGCCGGCCGCGTCGTGTCGACGAGCTCACGTCGATGCTCGAGGCCGCTGGTTTCGATGCGGTACGGCGCCTGCCGACCCGCATGCCCCTGCAGACGCAACTGCTGGTTGCGCGCCGTGCGGGTGAAAACCCTGTGTGATTCGCTGTAAATCCACATTGACACTCACGGTAGTAAGCAGAGAATGACACTTGCGATGAATCTCCCACCTGACATCTCGCTCACCACCCGCCGCCCGGGGCTCGCCGCATGAGGGCACTGGCCGTCGTGTTGCAGCAGCCCGAGCAGTTGACACTGAGCCGGCTCGACCTGACCGAGCCAACCGAAGGCGATGTCGTCGTCGACATCGACTGGAGCGGCATCAGCACAGGCACCGAACGTCTGTTGTGGACCGGGCGCATGCCGGCCTTTCCCGGCATGGGCTATCCGCTGGTGCCGGGCTACGAATCGGTCGGCCGTGTGACGCAGGCCGGCGCAAGCTCCGGCGCGTCGATCGGTGACCGCGTGTTCGTGCCGGGCGCCAAATGCTTCGGCGATGTCCGCGGGCTGTTCGGCGGCGCGGCCTCGCGCGTCGTGCTGCCAGGTGCACGCACGGTGCGCATTTCTGACCGTTTGGGTGAGCAGGGCGTGTTGCTGGCACTCGCCGCCACGGCGTATCACGTGGCCGGTGGTGCGCTCGAGCGCCAACCCGACCTGATCATCGGCCACGGCGTGCTCGGCCGCATGCTCGCGCGGCTCGCGGTCGCGGCCGGCGCATCGCCGGTGGTGTGGGAAACGAATGCAGCGCGTCGCGAAGGCGCGGCGGGCTACACGGTGGTCGACCCCGCTGCCGACACGCGGCGTGACTACAAATCGATTTGCGACGTGAGCGGCGATTCGGCTTTGCTCGACACGCTGATCTCACGCCTCGCGCCCGGCGGTGAAGTCGTGCTCGCCGGCTTCTACGACACGCCGCTTTCGTTCGTGTTCGCACCCGCCTTCATGCGCGAGGCGCGCATTCGCGTGGCAGCGCAATGGCAGCCGGCTGACCTTGTGGCGGTGCGCGACATGGCCGAATCCGGCGCGTTGTCGCTCGCCGGCCTGATCACGCACCGGCACGACGCGCTCGCCGCCGATGCGGCCTACCGCACCGCGTTCGGCGACCCCGCTTGTCTGAAGATGACCCTGGACTGGAGAGATTGCTCATGAGCAAGTTGATCGACAACCTCATGCGCGCCTGCGACGGTCTGGCTCACCTCGTTCAATTGGCTGACCTCGACTGGAGGGCCTGCGCATGAGTACTTTGACAAGCACGCCGACAAGTGCCACGACCATCATGATGCGCGACCTGCGCGCTGAAGCCGCCGTCGAGCCGCCACCGGTTTCCACATCGAAGCCGACCAAGGAAACGCAGATCATCGCGATCTACGGCAAGGGCGGCATCGGCAAGAGCTTTACGCTTGCGAACCTCAGCTACATGATGGCGCAGCAGGGCAAAAAGGTGCTGCTGATCGGCTGCGACCCGAAGAGCGACACGACCTCGCTGCTGTTCGGCGGCCGGGCCTGCCCCACGATCATCGAGACCTCGTCGAAGAAGAAGCTCGCCGGCGAGGCTGTCGCGATCGGCGACGTCTGCTTCAAGCGTGACGGCGTCTACGCGATGGAGCTCGGCGGCCCCGAAGTGGGCCGCGGCTGCGGTGGGCGCGGCATCATCCACGGCTTCGAGTTGCTCGAAAAGCTCGGCTTTCACGAGTGGGGTTTCGACTACGTGCTGCTCGACTTTTTAGGTGACGTGGTTTGCGGTGGCTTCGGCCTGCCGATCGCCCGCGACATGTGCCAGAAGGTCATCGTCGTTGCGAGCAACGATTTGCAAAGCCTGTACGTCGCGAACAACGTCTGCAGCGCGGTCGAATACTTCCGCAAGCTCGGCGGCAACGTCGGCGTGGCCGGCATGGTGATCAACCGCGACGACGGCACCGGCGAGGCCACGGCCTTCGCTTCGGCAGTCGGCATCCCGGTGCTTTCTGTGATCCCTGCGAACGACGACATCCGCCGCAAAAGCGCGAGCTACGAAATCATCGGCCGGCCCGGCTCGCCTTGGGGCCCGATGTTCGCCGAGCTCGCCGAAAACGTCGGCACCTCGACGCCGGTGCGGCCCAAGCCGATGACGCAAGACGCATTGCTCGGTCTGTTCTCGGCTGCCTCGGTCGGGCGTGACGTGGTGTTGGAGCCCGCGACCCAGTTCGACATGTGCGGCAAGACCGAGGTCAAGCACGAGACCCTCGAAGTGGTCTACGACGAGGTTTGACCGCTGCACCATGAGCACCACCACCACCACCACCATCCCCATCGTTCCCCTGAAGGTGGCCACGGCCATCGAGGGCGATGGCATGGGCTGCCACTCCGGCGGCGAGGCGATGCTCGCGGCGGCCAAGTCCGCAGGCAAATTCGAAGTGCTCGACCGCTACGCGACCGACTACCCGAAAGACCCGAAGGCCGGCCCGCATGACCAGCCCCAAAGCATGTGCCCCGCATTCGGCGCGTTGCGTGTCGGCCTGCGCATGCGGCGCACGCAAACCATCCTCTCGGGCTCGGCTTGCTGTGTCTACGGGCTGACCTTCACTTCGCATTTTTACGGCGCCAAACGCAGCGTCGGCTACGTGCCGTTCAACAGCGAATCGCTGGTCACAGGCAAGCTCTTCGAAGACATCCGCGAGGCCGTGCACAAGCAGGCCGACCCGGCGCTGCTCGATGCGATCGTGGTCATCAACCTGTGCGTACCGACCGCCAGCGGCGTGCCGCTGCAAATCTTGCCGAAAGAGATCAACGGCGTGCGCATCATCGGCATCGACGTGCCCGGGTTCGGCGTGCCCACGCATGCCGAGGCGAAAGACGTGCTTGCCGGCGCGATGCTCAAGTACGCACGCTCCGAAATTCAGGCCGGCCCGGTGCAGGCGCCACGCGGTTGGTCGAAAGAAGCGCGCGCGTCGAAGCCGACCATCACGCTGCTCGGCGAGATGTTCCCGGCCGACCCGATGATCATCGGCATGATGCTGGAGCCGATGGGCCTGGCAGCAGGCCCGGTCGTGCCGACGCGCGAATGGCGCGAGCTGTATGCGGCGCTCGACTGCGCGGCGGTCGCGGCGATCCACCCGTTCTACACCGCGAGTGTTCGTGAGTTCGAGGCCGCGGGCCGCAAGGTGATCGGCTCGGCGCCGGTCGGGCACGACGGCACCGAAGCGTGGCTGCAGGCGATCGGCGATTCGGTCAACGTGTCGCAAGACAGGATCGACGCGGCCAAGAACCGGATGCTGCCCGCCATCAAGGCCGCGCTCGCCAGGATGCCGATCAAGGGGCGCATCACGCTGAGCGGCTACGAAGGCTCGGAGTTGCTGGTGGCACGGCTGCTGGTCGAGAGCGGTGCCGATTTGCGCTATGTCGGCACGGCATGCCCGCGCACCGCGTGGTCGGACGCCGACCGCCAATGGCTCGAATCCAAAGGCGTGCACGTGCAGTTCCGCGCGTCGCTCGAACAAGACCTGGCCGCGATGCGCGAGTGGCAGCCCGATTTGGCGATCGGCACCACGCCTGTCGTGCAGGCCGCGAAAGAGCAATGCACACCGGCGCTGTACTTCACCAACCTGATTTCGGCGCGCCCGCTGATGGGCCCGGCCGGCGCGGGTTCGCTGGCGACCGTGATCAACGCGGCGATCGGCAACAAGGCCCGCTTCGAGCAGATGAAAGCCTTCTTCGGCAGCACCGGCACCGCGCACGCCGCCGGTGTGTGGGAAGCCTCGAACGGCGTGCCCCAAGACCGCCCCGAATTCAAAGCCGAAACGAAGCGCCTGGTCATGAAGATGATCAAGAAGCGCAAGGCCGAGGAGATGATTTGATGCGCAGCACCGCGAGCCTTTGCCGCTGCGCGGCTCTCACCCTAACCCTCTCCCAAAGGGAGAGGGAACAGGAAGGGAGCCCCTGATGCTGGTCCTCGATCACGATCGTGCGGGCGGCTACTGGGGCGCCGTCTACGTCTTCACCGCCATCAAAGGCCTGCAGGTCGTCATCGACGGCCCGGTCGGTTGCGAGAACCTGCCGGTGACCTCGGTGCTGCATTACACGGATGCACTGCCGCCGCACGAATTGCCGATCGTCGTGACGGGTCTGGCCGAAGAACAGCTCGGCCGCGAGGGCACCGAAGGCTCGATGCGTCGTGCGCACGCCGCGCTCGATCCTGATCTGCCTTCGGTCGTGGTCACCGGCTCGATCGCCGAAATGATCGGCGGCGGCGTGACGCCTGCGGGCACCAACATCCAGCGCTTTTTGCCGCGCACGATCGACGAAGACCAATGGCAGTGCGCGAACCGCGCGATGTTTTGGTTATGGTCGGAGTACGGGCTCAAGAAGGTGCCGGCGCGCAAACCTCTCAATGAGCGCCCCGCGGGCGAGAAGCCCCGCGTCAACATCATCGGCCCGAGCTACGGCACCTTCAATTCGCCGAGCGACCTGGCCGAGATTCGCCGCCTGGTGCAAGGCATCGGCGCCGAGATCAACATGGTGTTCCCGCTCGGCAGCCACCTTGCCGACGTGTCGCGTCTGGTCGAAGCCGACGTGAACATCTGCCTCTACCGCGAGTTCGGTCGCATGCTGTGCGAGGCGCTAGAGCGGCCCTACTTGCAGGCGCCGATCGGGCTGCACAGCACGACGAAGTTTTTGCGGACACTCGGCGAGATGCTTGGTCTCGACCCCGAGCCATTCATCCAGAAGGAGAAGCACACCACGATCAAACCGTTGTGGGATCTCTGGCGCAGCGTGACACAGGATTTTTTTGGTACGGCCAGCTTTGCAATCGTGGCCAACGAAACGTATGCGCGCGGTGTCAAGAACTTTCTCGAAACGGAGATGGGACTGCCCTGCTCTTTCGCATTCTCGCGTCGTCCAGGGGTCAAGCCAGATAACGCAGCGGTGCGCGCCGCCATCAAGGCGACGCCGCCGCTGATCATGTTCGGCAGTTACAACGAGCGGATGTATCTCGCGGAGATGGGCGCGCGTTCGATGTACATCCCGGCAAGCTTTCCGGGCGCCATCATTCGGCGCCACACCGGCACGCCATTCATGGGCTACAGTGGCGCGACGTATCTGGTGCAGGAAGTCTGCAATGCGCTGTTCGACATGCTCTTCCACATCCTGCCGTTGGGCACGGACATGGACAAGATCGACGCGACGCCGTCGCGCTTGCACAAGGAGCTGCCGTGGGATGACGAGGCGAAAGCGACGCTCGACGAAACCGTCGATGCGTATCCGGTGCTCATTCGCATCTCTGCCGCGAAACGGCTCCGCGACCTTGCTGAAAAGGATGCGCGCGATCTGGGCGATGCCATCGTCACGCGCGATCATGTGCTCGCGTCGCGTCGTGGGTTGCAGGGTGCGACGGCATGATTGCGGGGTGAGCAACCGGCAACTGACGGACGCGTCGGTTGATGATCTCGCGCCTGCTCAGACGCGGCCCAAAAGCGCACGCACCACTTCGTCCGGCCGCTCCTCGAGCAACAGGTGCCCGGCTCGATCAACAGCTCGAAGCGTCGCTC
>ENA-OFCD01000390-OFCD01000390.1-metagenomes-genome-assembly--contig:-NODE-390-length-28752-cov-4.439419_pt1 | contig 28752 bp, 27 predicted proteins | sample MGYA00153392_OFCD01 | MGnify analysis MGYA00153392
TCATTAGTTGTCCATTGGGGCTCCCACCGCGCCGGTCGTCGAGACCCCGGCGACTCCTGCAGCGCCAGCCGCTCCGGTGGCCGAGGCATCCAGCATCCCGCGCCCCGGTAGCGCACGCCCCGGCAACAACCCCTTCGCGAGCACCCAGGGTATGCAGCGTCCCGGCGCTCCCCGCCCTGGCAATAACCCGTACGCGTCGACGCAGGGCATGAACACCCGCCCGGCGGCCTCGCCGACCGGCATCCCGCGCCCGTCTGCACCCCGTCCGGGAGCTCCGCGCCCCGGAGGACCTGGCCAGGCAGCGCAGCGTCCCGGTGGATTCGGACAGCGTCCGGCCGGAGCCGGAGGCTTCCGTCCCGGTGGAGCCGGCGGGGCACGTCCCGCCGGTGCCGGTGGATTCCGTCCGGGAGGTGCTCCGGCGGGAGCTCCCGGCTCGAACTTCGGTCCGAATCGCCCCGCGGGCGGTGGCGGTCGCGGTCGTGGACCCGGCGGTGGTACCGCTGGTGCCTTCGGTCGCGGTGGCGGCAAGAGCAAGGCCCGCAAGTCGAAGCGCACGAAGAGGGCAGAATTCGAACTTCGCGAAGCCCCATCGCTCGGTGGCGTCAGCGTTCCCCGCGGCGATGGCAAGACATCCATCCGCCTGCGTCGAGGCGCCTCCATCACCGACTTCGCCGACAAGATCGACACGAGTCCCGGAAACCTGGTGACCGTACTGTTCCACCTGGGGCAGATGGCCACCGCGACCGAGTCCCTCGATGAGGCGACCTTCGATATTCTCGGAGAGGAGCTCGGCTTCAAGATCGAGATGGTCTCGCCCGAGGATGAGGACCGCGAACTGCTCAGCGGCTTCGACATCGACCTCGACCAGGAACTGGACGACGAGACCGACGACGACCTCGAGGCCCGCCCTCCCGTTGTCACCGTCATGGGTCACGTCGACCACGGAAAGACGCGCCTTCTCGACGCGATCCGCAACGCCAACGTCGTCGCCGGGGAAGCGGGTGGAATCACCCAGCACATCGGTGCCTACCAGGTGCTCACCGAGCACGAGGGCATCGAACGCGCCATCACCTTCATCGATACCCCTGGTCACGAGGCGTTCACCGCCATGCGCGCCCGAGGTGCGCAGGTTACCGATATCGCCATCCTCGTTGTTGCGGCGGATGACGGAATCATGCCGCAAACGATTGAGGCGCTCAACCACGCGCAGTCAGCCGGAGTGCCGATCGTGGTCGCGGTGAACAAGATCGACAAGGAGGGGGCAAACCCCGCCAAGGTGCGCCAGCAGCTCACCGAGTTCGGTCTCGTCGCCGAGGAGTACGGCGGGGACACGATGTTCATCGACGTCTCTGCTCTCAACAAGATCGGTATCCCCGAACTTCTCGAGGCAGTGCTTCTCACGGCGGATGCCGGACTCGACATGCGCGCAAACCCCAACAAGGACGCGCGCGGTATCGCCATCGAGGCCAAGCTCGACAAGGGACGTGGTGCGGTCGCGACCGTGCTCATCCAGTCGGGAACCCTCGAGGTCGGAGACGCGATCGTCGCCGGCACCGCCTACGGACGGGTTCGTGCGATGTTCGACGAGAACGGCACGGCAGTCGAATTCGCCACGCCAGCCCGCCCGGTCTCGGTGCTCGGACTCACGTCCGTTCCCCGAGCCGGTGACACCTTCCTCGTCACCGACGATGACCGCACCGCCCGCCAGATCGCCGAAAAGCGCGAAGCAGCAGAGCGTAATGCACTGCTCGCCCGCAGCCGCAAGCGCATCAGCCTCGAGGACTTCACCAAGGCCCTCGAAGACGGCAAGGTCGAGTCGCTCAACCTCATCATCAAGGGTGACGTCTCCGGTGCCGTCGAGGCACTCGAGGAATCGTTGCTCAAGATCGAGGTGGACGACAGTGTGCAGTTGCGTATCATCCACCGCGGCGTTGGTGCGATCACCGAGAGCGATGTCAACCTCGCGACAATCGACAACGCGATCATCATCGGATTCAATGTTCGTCCCGACACGAAGGCGCGCGAGCGTTCGGCTCGTGAGGGTGTGGATGTGCGCTTCTACTCGGTCATCTACGCTGCCCTCGAGGACGTGGAGAATGCTCTCAAGGGAATGCTCAAGCCCGAGTTCGAAGAGGTGCAGTCCGGTGTCGCCGAGATCCGCGAGATCTTCCGTTCCTCCAAGTTCGGAAACGTCGCCGGTGTCATCGTGCGCAGTGGAACCATCACTCGCAATGCGAAGGCCAGGGTCATCCGCGACGGTGTTGTGGTCGGGGACAACCTGGCCATCGAGTCGCTGCGTCGGTTCAAGGACGACGTCACCGAGGTGCGCACGGACTTCGAGGCTGGTATCGGTCTTGGTAAGTTCAACGACATCCAGATGGGTGATGAGATCGAAACGATTGAAATGAAGGAAAAGGTCCGCGTCTAAGTTCGACGACGGCCTCCGGAGGAGGCAACCAGCACATGCGGAGCTACGCAAGCTCCGCAAGCCTCTTTAGCTGGTCGCCTCCTCCGGGCGCCTCGAGCCGTGAGGCACGAAAAAAGGAAAAAATTATGGCCGATCCGGCTCGCGCCGCCAAGATGGCGGACCGCATCAAGGTGATCATCGCGAAGACTCTCGAGCGCGGGCTCAAAGACCCGCGGCTGGGATTCGTGACGATCACCGACGTGAAGGTGACCGGCGACCTGCAGCACGCCTCGATCTTCTACACCGTCTACGGCTCCGATGAGGAACGCACGAATTCCGCGGTGGCTCTCAAGTCGGCGACCGGCATGCTGCGCAGCGAGGTCGGCAAGAACATCACCGCACGGCTCACGCCGTCGCTCGAGTTCATCGCCGACGCCGTGCCAGAGAACGCCAAGCACATCGAGGCGCTCCTTGCCGAGGCGGCCAGCCGCGACAGCGAGATCGGCGGCCTGCGAAGCACGGCAAAGTATGCGGGCGACGAAGATCCCTATGTGAAGCCGCGGGTTATCGCCGACGACGAGGACTAGCGCCTTCCGGCAGTATGCGCAGGTATGCGTGCACGCCCCGGTGAAGCACGCCGGATATCAAGGGAGGGCAGGAGCCGGAGCGGATGCTATTTCAGCAGTCGTGACAGCACCCGGTCGGCGAGTCTCTTGCCAGCGGTCTGGCAGGTCGGACAGTACTGCAGGGTCGAATCGGCGAAGATTACCTCTCGGATGATATCGCCGCAGACCGGGCAGGCTTCTCCCGTGCGTCCGTGTACCTGCAGCCCGGATTTCTTCTCGCGCTTCAACTGAGATGCCGTGAGTCCACCCGAGCGCGAAATCGCCCCCCGCAGCGTCGACTGCACAGCGGCGTAGAGGCGAGCCGTCTCATCCGCTGTCATCGCCGCCGGTTTGAACGGCGACATCTTCGCGGTATGCAGAATTTCGTCGGAGTACGCATTGCCGATTCCCGCGATGTTCGACTGGTTGCGAAGCACGCCCTTGACCTGCGCTCGCCCGGAGCGCGCGAGGATTGCCGCGAAGACATCTTCGGTGAACTGCGGTTGCAGGGGATCCGGCCCGAGCCGCGCGATACCCGGCACGAGCGCGGGGTCGGTCACGACGTAGAGTGCGAGACTTTTTTTCGACCCGGCCTCGGTGATGTCGAGGCCCGATCCATCGTCCAACACGAGCCGCGCCGCCAGCGGACCACCACCGAGTCGGCTCGGCGGCGGAGGTGGGCCGTCGCGCCAGCGGATCCAACCCGCGCGGGCAAGGTGGATGATCACGTGAAGAACGCCAGCGGCCGCAGTGGAACAGGTGATGTCGAGGAATTTCCCCTGCCGCGACACGCCATCGATCGTCGCCGCGGTGAGAGCGGAAGGCTGCGGATCGAAGGTCTTCAGTGCCGCGAACGACACGATGTCGAGTGAGGCGATGATGCGACCACCGAGGCGGGAGTCGAGATCGGTCACGAGGGCATGGACTTCGGGCAGCTCTGGCACGCCTCCAGTGTCCGCCTGTGCGCGGACATTGTGAAGGGCGGGTCAGCTGGGCAATTCGTAACCGGTTTCGACCGACCCGACGACCAGCCCGTCGGCGAGCAGGCCGGCGAGACACCGGGAGCGTTGTGAGTCATCCGCCCACAGCAGGTCGAGCTCCGATGCCTGCACCGGAACATCCGAGGCCCGCAGCTCGGCCAAAAGAAGGCCGCGCACCTGTCGATCCGAGCCGTCGAACTTCTTCTGTATCGGCTTGCGCAACCCCAAATAGGGTGGGTAGCCGGCGGCTCGCCATACGCAGACGGCAGCGAGCGGACACTCGTTGCAGCGCGGGGAGCGGGCCGTGCAGACGATGGCCCCCAGCTCCATCGCGCCGGCATTGAAGAGCCGCGCTCCCTCGAGGTCGGCAGGCAGCAGGGTGTCCATGGCTGCCAGATCACGTCGCACCGAGGGCGGCCCCGCCTCGGCGTCGCCGTCGATCGCGCGAGCGATCACCCGTCGAACATTGGTATCGACCACCGGATGCCGGTCACCATAGGCGAACACCGCCACCGCGCGCGCGGTGTAGTCACCGATTCCGGGCAGGGCGAGCAGTTCGGAGACATCGCGAGGCACGACCCCGCCGTGTCGCTCCACGATGGCGACGGCTGCAGCGTGAAGATAGAGCGCGCGTCGGGGGTAGCCGAGTCGGTCCCAGGCGCGCACCGCTTCTCCCGATGGCACGGCGGCGAGGGCCGCAGGATCTGGCCATCGCCGCAGCCACTCCTCGAGACGGGGGATCACCCGGCTGACCGGCGTCTGCTGCAGCATGATCTCGCTCACCAGGGTGCCCCACGCGCTGAATCCCGCACGCCGCCAGGGCAGGTCACGACTGTTGGCCACGAACCATTCGGCGACGGCGCTCGCGATACTCACCCGTCCACTCTACGAACCTCAGCTCCCGGGGAATACCGCAGCGTAGGGTTAGCGTATGGCCAGATGGCAGCCCGAAAAAAAGGACGCACTTGACGCACTCGCCGCCGAGATCGTCGCACTCTATGCGGGCGGCCGCGTCGTCGTCGCGATCGACGGGATGGATGGGGCGGGCAAGACCCACTTCGCCGACGATCTCGCCGTCGCTCTCACCGCGACCGGACGCTCGGTCTTTCGGGCATCCATGGATGACTTCCATCGCTCCCAGGCCGAACGTCATGCACGCGGAGCCGAGTCGTCGGACGGCTATTACCGGGACTCCTTCGACTACTCCACTTTTCGGCGCGTTCTTCTCGAGCCGTTCCGTATGGGCGGGAGCACCGCGTTCGTGACCGCAGCGTTCGACCACGTGCGCGACCTTCCCGTGCAGTCGAAGTGGCGCACCGGGCCGAAGGACGCGATGCTTGTGCTCGACGGTATCTTCCTCAACCGTCCGGAGCTTGCCGGGTTGTGGAACTACTCTGTATGGCTCGATGTGACGCGAGAAATTGCCGAAAAGCGGATGCTCGACCGTGACGGCCCCACGGGGAACCCCGAGCGTTATCGGGGCGGGCAGGATCTCTACCTGTCCGAGGTGAACCCGCGCACCGCGGCCTCGAGCATCATCGACAACAGCGACTTCGATCATCCGCGGCGCATATTCGCCGACTCCTGCTGAGCTGATTCCCGCTTATCGTTATCTGGCTAGCGACCGAGCGGCTGACGCATGCGCTCGATCACCGTGGCGGTGGGGATGAACTCGCCGCTCCGCTCAACCTCGTGCACCAGGTCCACGAGTTCCGCGCTCACCGGAGTCGGCACTCCCACCGCCGCACCGCGCTGCACGACGGCACCGTTGAGATAGTCGATCTCGGTCGGCTGGCCGCGACGAATGCTCTGGAGCGTCGATCCTGGATTGGGCCGAGATCCCATCCGCCGCCTCATCCGCAGGGGAAGTAGTTGCCCGACCGAGGCAGGCAGGCGAACGAGCGCGGACAGTGTGCGGGGGGAGAGCCCCTGCAGGGGCGCGAACTCAATGCCACTCGCCCGCGCCACTCGCACGGCTTCGCGCATGGTCTCGGTCATGATGGCGCGCAGTTGTCGATCACCGATCACCTCCTGCACGCTGAGGCCGGTGGCGGCGGAAAGACCGTTGACGTGGTTGACGATGAGCTTCGTCCACTGGGCGCCCTCGAAGTTGTCGGTGAGCTCAACGGGCATTACCGCCCCGAGGATTTTCGAGGCGTAGAGGGCCGGAAGCACCGGGCCGCCAAGGAAGGTCGGACCGGTCGTCGTGACGGTGATGATGCCGGGGGAGAGATACGAAGCGGCGTAGAGGGCCAGCGCGCCGACGATGTCCGATCGGGGTGCCGCCTGCCGGGCAGAGTTGATCCCCTCCAAGCCGTTCTGCACGACGACGACAGGGATTCCGACGAGGAACTCGGCGTTTGCGCGAAGGGCGCCCCTGGCATCCTGGGCCTTTGTGGTGAGGAAGGCGATGTCGGGGGAGACGGTGAGGCTCTTGACCGCGTCAACCTGCACGGTGAAGTCTCCCCAGCCGCCGACGAGCTGAAGGCCAGTGCCCAGAAGGGCAGTCAGTTGCTCCCCGCGCGCGACAACCTGCACCTCGTGGCCGGCTCGCGCAAGAAGAGCGGCGATCGTTCCGCCGATTGCCCCGGCACCGATCACCGCTACCCTCATCTGGCGATCATAGCGAGCGATGCCAGTGTGGATTACCGGGGGCATCGGGGGCGCTTGATCCAGTGCGTGCGGCGTTCCGCGCGGCGCTCGCCGGTGACGCTGGGTTCTTCTCCGCGCGTATTGCTTTCTCCGCAAGGAAGGCGGCCTCACCGTGCTCGAATCGCAGAACCTCCTCGCGGGTGGCATGCTGATCACTACGATGATGGGGCTGCGGATGACGGATGACGGTGACCGCGATCCGAACGCAGCGGAGCTCCTCACGGCGGCTTTCCCGGCGAAGCTCGACTTGATGCGCAGCCTCACCGGACCCGAGCGTGAGCTGAAGAGGGAGACCGAAGCGTGAGCGAAGCGCACGGCCGCAGCGGCATCCTGCTCATCGACAAGCCGGCCGGAATCACCAGTCACGACGTGGTCGCGCGCACCCGTAAACGCGCTGGCACCCGCAAAGTGGGGCACGCCGGCACACTCGACCCGATGGCGACAGGCCTACTCGTGCTCGGCATCAACAACTCGACCCGGCTCCTCACCTCCCTGGTCGGACTCGACAAGGAGTATTTCGCCACCATCCGGCTCGGATCTGCCACGAACACCGACGACGCCGACGGCGAGCCGATCGAGGTTGCCGAGCCCGGACGGGTGGACGCACTCACCGCGGCCGCAGTTTCCGCCGCTCTCGTTCCTCTCACCGGCGCAATCAGGCAGGTCCCAAGCAGTGTGAGCGCGATCCGTGTCGACGGTAAACGGGCCTACACTCTCGCGCGCGAAGGGGAGATCGTCGAGCTCGCTGCCCGATCCGTGACGGTCTCCGCGCTCGAGGTCCTCGGGTCGAGGCGTGAGGCCCACTTCTACGATCTCGATGTGCGGGTGCGCTGCAGCTCCGGTACCTACATCCGGGCGATTGCGCGCGATCTCGGCGCTGCGCTCGGCGTGGGTGGCCACCTCACGGCGCTGCGGCGCAGCATGATCGGGCCATTCAGCGTCGCGGATGCCGCGGACCTCGAGTCTCTCGACGTCGCCGCCGCCCTGATTGCGCCGGCCGCCATCGCGGCCGCACTGTTCCCGGTGTTCGCCCTCGACGCCGAGCAGGCCGTAGACCTGGGGCACGGTAAACGTCTCGTCGCCGAACGCCCCGAGGGCCTCCCGGGACCTGTGGCCGCGATCGCACCCGACGGTCGCCTGGTTGGCCTGCTGGAGTTCACCGCGGGAATCGGCAAGCCGATAGTCAACTTCGCGCCCGACGTACTCACCGAGCCGGAGGCGGGAGAATGATCGAGTGGTTCACCTGGCTGCAGGTCGGAGTCGCACTCATTGCGGGGCTGTTCTGCCTCGTGCTCGGCCTTCTCGGTCGCCAGCCCAACGATTATTCGCTCGGGGCGACACTGCTCGTCGAGCTTCTGCTTGTCGCCCAGCTGGTCGTAGCGATCGTGGCACCCTTCGTGGGAAATCCACCTCGCGGCAGCCTGCCGGAGTTCTACATCTATCTCGTGTCGGCGCTCCTCCTTCCCCCGCTTGCCGGATTCTGGGCCCTCCTTGAGCGAAATCGGTGGGCGACGGTCGTGCTCGGTGTGGTCTGTCTCGCCGTCGCGGTGATGGTCTACCGCATGTATCAGATCTGGGTCTTCCAAGTGGCCTAATCTTGAGGTGATGGCTGCCAATACTTCTCCCCGCCCGGCGCGGGCCAGATCCCTCGGAATTGGACGGGTCCTCGTGGCCGTCTACGGCATTCTCGCCCTCGCCGCCACCGGGCGTTCGGTGTTTCAGATCATCGACCGGTTCGCCGAAGCGCCGCTCGCATTCTCGCTCTCCGCGCTGTCCGCGGTCGTCTACATCGTCGCCACGATCGCCCTCGTTGCTCCGGGAGCAACCTGGTATCGCGTGGCGCGGCTCACAATCGGATTCGAGCTCGTCGGCGTGCTCGTCGTTGGTACTATCAGCCTCGTCTCCCCTGGCCTGCTCGGACTCCACAGCATCAATCCGTTCGGACGGGAGGCGACCGTCTGGTCGGCCTACGGTCTCGGCTACCTGCTCATCCCGCTCGTGCTTCCGGTGCTCGGGCTGCTCTACCTGCGTGCGCGGCGTCCCGCATCGATCCCGACGGACGGGTCGGCATGAAGTTCTACCCCTCCCTCGGTGACGTGCCTGCCGGCTTCGGTCCTTCTGCCGTCACGATAGGAAAGTTCGACGGGGTTCACTCCGGGCATCGCAGCGTCATCGCCCGGCTGCGCCAGGAGGCCGCGGCGGCCGGGCTCGTGTCGACGGTGCTCACCTTCGACCGGCATCCGCTCGCCCTTCTGAGCCCGGGCTCGCACCCGGAGAGCCTGACGAGCAACGACCAGAAGCGCGCCGTGCTCGAGACGACCGGCATCGATGCCCTCGTGATGATCGAGTTCACGTATGACTTCAGCCTCAAAGAGCCGGAAGACTTCGTGACGGATGTGCTCGTGGCGGCCCTTCACGCAAAGCTCGTGTTCGTCGGACCCGACTTCCGGTTCGGCCATCGCGGACTCGGCACTGTCGAGTTGCTCAAACGCCTCGGTCACCTGCACGGCTTCGAGGTGCGGATGATCGAGGCCGTCCGTCCGCTCGGTGACCGGGTGATCTCCTCCACCTGGATCCGTGACCTGTTGGCCGAGGGGCGTGTCGCCGAAGCGGCGACCCTCCTCGAACGCCAGGCAAGCGTGCGCGGGATTGTGGTGCACGGGGAGCGCCGTGGCCGTGAGCTCGGGTATCCCACTGCCAACCTCGCCCGCGCAGTCGAGGGATTCGTGCCAGCCGACGGGGTCTACGCCGCCTATGCGACCGTCGACGGTCGCACCATTCCCGCAGCAGTGTCGATCGGCAACAACCCCACCTTCGTCGGGGTGCCCGACAAGCAGATCGAGGCCCACCTGCTCGACGAAGACCTCGATCTTTACGGTAAGACCATGGAGATCGCCTTCGTGGAATACATCCGCGGCATGGAGAAGTTTGCGAGCGTTGGCGAGTTGGTCGCCCAGATGACCCTCGACGAGGCCAGGGTGCGCGAACTGCTCGGGGTGTCGGCACGTACTACCCCGATCGGGCCGCGCGCGTAGCGGACCGGATCCACCGCTGGCTGGCTCGCGGGCAGCGCCAACGCTGGCTTCGGCGCCAAGCGAGTGATCAGCGTCGTTCGCGACCGGTCAGCTGACAACCTCGGTGCGGTGCACGAGCGCTGCGGCGCCGATGAGCGGTCCGTCGCTCGATAGCCCGGAGGGCACCACCTTCACCTTGGTGACGAAGCCAAACTGCCAGCGCGTGGCGATCGCGGTGCGCATATGGTCGAACAAGACCGGGGTCACCTGCGAGAAACCGCCGCCGATCGCCACGATCTCCAGGTCGACGAGGGATGTCGCGGAGGCGATGACCTGCCCGATGGCGCGCCCGGAGCGCTCGATCGCCGCGGCGGCGATCGGATCTCCCGCGCGGAAACTCGCTCCGAGCTCCTCTCCCGTGGTCCCCGTCCAGCCCTGACGGCGCGCCCACGCCACAGTCTTGGGTCCGGAGGCGATGGCCTCGACGCATCCGATTCCGCCACACAGGCAGGGATCATCGAAACCCGCAACCTCGACATGGCCGATGTGACCGGCGTTTCCGGTGGGGCCGGATACCGTGTTGCCGTGCAGCACGAGGCCGCCCCCGATTCCGGTGGAGACGATCATGCCCATCACGTTGTCATAGCCGCGACCAGCGCCGACCCAGTGTTCCGCGAGCGCGATACAGATGCCGTCCATGCGCAGAACGATAGGAATGTCGGGAAGCGCGGCGGCCACCTGATCGCGCAGCGGATAGTCCCGCCAGACCGCGAGATTGAGGGGGGAGACGCGCCCCTCAACCTCGTTGACGGGCCCCGCGGAACCAATGCCGGCACCTACAAGGGCCGCTCCGGTCGGGAGGGCTGCGGCAGCGAGGGCGACAACTTCGTCGACGGAACGGGCGAGTTGGTCGGAGTCCCGATCCGCACCGGTGGGCGCTCGAAACCGGCTGCTGGCGAGCACCACGCCGGCGGGATCGACGAGGGCCGCCTCCACCTTCGTGCCGCCCAGATCCACGGCTAAGGCATACGACAAGCTCATGCGGTGGTCCGCGATGCGACGAACAGCACGAGATAGTAAAACGCGAACATCGAGACGATTCCAATCAGTGGCCAGTAAAACGCGTAACGCCCGCGGACCTCGAAGAGGATGAATAGTGACGTGCCGGCGAACCAGGACAGCACGGAAAGGATTTTTGTGAGGATGCCGAACACCGGCACGATGAACTGGTCGGCGTAGAAACTCGCCAATGCGAGCATGAAGATCAGGCCGACGAGGCTGAACGCTATCGCGACCACGATGTCGAGGATCACGACGGGTCGCGGCCTGGTTCTGCTGGGCGGCGCCGCGGGCCGATTCGGCGTCTTCGTCGTCATGGCACCAGCCTATTGGACGGCTCGCGGCGTAAAGTTTGTCACGTGCCCGTTGCCGACCTGATCCTTCAGCGCACGATCGATTTGCCGCCGATTATCGTCTGGGATGCACTCATCGACCCGGATCTACTCGCCGGGTGGCTGGGCGAGGTGCGGATAGTTTCCACCGAATCGCCCCGCTTCCACATTCTCTGGCCCGGTGCCGATGCCCGACAATCGACAGCGGGCACGATCGTGGTGTTCGAGCATGCTCGGCGCCTCCGCATCGAGACGGATAATCGCGGGATCATCGAGTGCACGCTTCTGAGCATCCCGGGAGGACTGCGGGGATCGAGCACCGAACTGACGCTGCGGGTCGATGCCGGGGTCGAGCCAGCCTTCGCCCCGAAGGTGCGCGACGAGTGGCAGACCAGCCTCAACCGTCTCGAGCGACTGCTGCACGGGCATCCGGTTGACTGGACGAATCTTGACGAACAATCGGACGGCACCACCGGCGTTGGTGGCACCTCCGGTCGCTCCGTGAACTCTCCTCGCTGACCGCACGCTCACCTGCGCGGACAACGCAGGAACTCTGCTCACATGAGCAGTTGGCGCGCAGATGTTGAAACAGGCCACACGACGGCATAGCGTTGGGTGAACGACTCGGACGGGGGTGCGCTGTGACCACGACAGTGGAGCTGCTGTCCGTGCGCGCCGCCGAGTTGTACTACGAAGAGAACAAGACCCAGGATGAGATTGGCGTCCTCCTCGGTCTCACCCGTTGGAAAGTGGGAAGGCTGCTTACCCAAGCGCGCGAACTCGGAATCGTTCGAATCGAAATCGTTCACCCCCGGGCGCGAAAACACTCGATGGAACGTGAGCTGTGCGAGCGCTTCTCGTTGGTGGATGCCGTGGTGGTTCCCTCGGCTGCCGATGGATCGAGCGTGGCCGACCGGGTTGCGGAGGCGGCAGCGGACTACCTGCGCGCGCTGCGTCCGCCGCCGGCAACGCTCGGTGTGAGCTGGGGCCGCACCCTCGACTCAATCGCCGAGCACCTCCCAGACGGTTGGGCGAGGGGCGTCGACGTCGTGCAGATCAATGGGGGTGTGAGCCTCAATCGACGAGCGGGAACTGCTGCGTCAACCGCCGTCGTGATCGCCCGCACCGGCGGAGGGCAGGCCACGCTGCTGCCGAGTCCGGCGATCCTTGAGCACCGCAAGACCCGACTCGCGATCGAAGCCGACCGCACTGTCGCCGGGGTGCTTGAGAGAGCTGCCGGGGCATCCGCCTATCTCTACAGCGCCGGCGTGGCAGATGCGAGCTCCGTGTTGGTCGACAGCGGCTACCTCAGTCCTGAGGATGTCGCGGAACTGGTGAGCCGGGGCGCCGTCGGCGACGTCGTTGGCCGCTATATCGACGCGGACGGCAACATCGTCGACAACGAGCTCGACGGGCGTACCGTGGGGATTTCCCTGACACAGCTCCGCTCGGCAGCCCTGGCGATCGCGGTGATCTCGGGCGGGCCGAAGCAGGCGATCGCCCGAGCGGTCGTCTCGAGTTCGCTCTGCTCAGTTTTTATCACCGACGAGGCGACCGCAAAAGCCGTTCTCGATAATCCGGATTCCGGCACCACACTCCAGGAAAGAAGCTGACAGCATGACCATCGAACAGGCGATATCGCTCGCCCCCGCCGAGCGTGCGATCCAGCTCATCGGCGGCGACCTTACCGAGAAGAGCCTCCGGCTGCATCTCGAGGGACTGCCCGGGGTGGATGCCGTTGGCCTCGAGGCCCGCGCCGCCTCGCTCGGCACCCGCTCGATCAAGACCACGTCCAAGGCCTGGGCGCTCGACAAGGTCATCGAGCTCATCGACCTCACAACGCTTGAAGGCTCTGACACCCCCGGAAAGGTGCAGTCTCTCGTTGCGAAGGCGATGATCCCTGATCCGTCCGACCTGTCTGTGCCGCGTGTCGCCGCGGTCTGTGTTTATGGCGACATGGTGCCCTACGCGGTCGAGGCGCTGGGAGCCGCGGGCGGCGAGGCGGGTATCCATGTCGCCGCGGTCGCCACCGCCTTCCCGAGTGGGCGTGCCTCGCTCCCGGTGAAGATCGCGGACACGAAGGACGCCGTGTCATCCGGCGCCGACGAGATCGACATGGTGATCGACCGCGGGGCGTTCCTCTCTGGCCGTTACGGACTCGTCTTCGACCAGATCGTCGCGGTGAAGGAGGCCTGCCGGCGAGAGAATGGCAGCTATGCGCACCTCAAGGTGATCCTGGAGACGGGGGAGCTCACCACCTATGACAACGTGCGCCGGGCATCCTGGCTCGCGATTCTGGCCGGTGGGGACTTCATCAAGACCTCCACCGGAAAAGTGGCGCCCGCTGCGACCCTTCCCGTCACGCTCCTCATGCTCCAGGTCGTGAACGACTGGTACCGCCTCACCGGCGAGAGAATCGGCGTCAAGCCGGCCGGTGGCATCCGCACCTCAAAGGACGCGATCAAATACCTCGTCACCGTCGCCGAGACCGTGGGGGAGGAGTGGCTCCAGCCGCATCTCTTCCGGTTCGGGGCCTCCAGCCTGCTCAACGACGTGCTTCTGCAGCGTCAAAAACTCACTTCCGGCCACTACAGCGGCCCCGACTACGTAACGGTGGACTGACCACAATGCCTGAAACCAACCGCTTCCTCGATTACGCTCCGGCTCCCGAGTCCACCGCGATCCTCAACCTCCGGGAGAGCTACGGCCTCTTCATCGACGGTGAATTCTCCGTCGGCCACGGTGAGTCTTTCCCGACAATTTCCCCGGCCACGGAGGCGAAGATCGCGCAGATCGCCACGGCGGATGCCTCGGATGTCGACCGCGCCGTCGCCGCGGCCCGCCGCGCCTACACCCGCACCTGGTCCAAGCTCTCGGGCGCCGACCGCGGAAAGTATCTCTTCCGCATCGCGCGTCTTGTGCAGGAACGCGCCCGTGAACTCGCCGTCGCCGAGAGCCTCGACAACGGCAAGCCGATCAAGGAGTCGCGGGATGTCGACGTGCCTCTGGTTGCCGCGTGGTTCTTCTATTACGCCGGCTGGGCCGACAAGCTCGACTATGCCGGACTCGGGCCGAACCCGCGATCGCTCGGTGTCGCGGCGCAGGTGATCCCCTGGAACTTCCCGCTGCTGATGCTCGCCTGGAAAATCGCCCCAGCGCTCGCCGCCGGCAATACCGTCGTGATCAAGCCCGCGGAGACCACGCCGCTCACCGCGCTCATCTTCGCCGAGATTCTCCAGCAGGCCGACCTCCCGGCCGGTGTCGTGAACATCATCACGGGCGCTGGAGACACCGGGTCACTCCTAGTGAATCATCCGGATGTCAACAAGGTCGCCTTCACCGGATCGACCGCGGTCGGTCGCGCCATCGCCCGTTCCACGGCAGGTTCTGGCAAGAAGCTCACTCTTGAACTCGGTGGCAAGGCCGCGAACATCGTGTTCGACGATGCTCCGATGGACCAGGCGATCGAGGGCATTGTCAACGGCATCTTCTTCAACCAGGGTCACGTGTGCTGTGCCGGGTCCCGCCTGCTGGTGCAGGAGAACGTGAAGGACGAGGTGGTCGACCGGCTCAAGGCGCGACTCTCGACGCTGCGCCTCGGTGATCCGCTCGATAAGAACACCGACATCGGGGCGATCAACTCCCGCGCCCAACTCGAACGTATTCGCGAGCTCTCCAACATCGGCGAGCGGGAGGGAGCCGAGCGCTGGACCGCCGACTGCGAGATTCCGAAGAACGGATTCTGGTTCGCGCCAACCATCTTCACCAACGTGTCGACGAGTCATCGCATTGCACGGGAAGAGGTCTTCGGGCCGGTGCTCAGCGTGCTGAGCTTCCGCACCCCCGCCGAGGCGATCTCGAAGGCGAACAACACGCCCTACGGCCTTTCGGCCGGAATCTGGAGCTCGAACGGCAGCCGAGTGCTCGGTGTGGCGGATAAGCTGCGTGCCGGGGTGGTCTGGATCAACACCTTCAACCAGTTCGATCCTGCCAGCCCCTTCGGCGGCTACAAGGAGTCGGGCTACGGCCGAGAGGGTGGCCGGCACGGCCTCGCGGCGTATCTGACCGGTGCGGCTCTCGAGTCCTCCGGTCGGGGTTCCTCGTCCGCCGCGCTCACCAAGGGAGCATCCAAATGACCCGCCTCGCCGTCCCGAAGACCTACAAGCTCTACATCGGGGGCAAGTTCCCGCGCAGTGAATCCGGTCGCGTCTATCCGGTCGCCACCTCCAAGGGCGTGTTCCTGGCGAATGCGGCACAGGCCTCTCGCAAAGATGCCCGGGATGCTGTCGTCGCGGCCCGCGCCGCAAGCTCCGGCTGGGCCGGGGCCACCGGCTACAACCGCGGTCAGGTGCTCTACCGCATCGCGGAGCTGCTCGAGGGGCGTCGCGCCCAATTCGTGGACGAGTTACGCCTCAGCGAGGGTCTTTCCGAGTCGGCCGCCCAGAGGCAGGTGGATGCCGCCATCGATGTTTGGGTCTGGTACGCCGGCTGGGCGGACAAGTACGTGCAGGTGGCCGGCAACGGCAACCCGGTGAGCGGACCCTATTTCAACATCTCGACCCCGGAGGCGACCGGCGTGGTGGCGATCATCGCGCCGCAGGACTCCAGTCTTCTCGGGCTGGTCAGTGTCATCGCACCCGCCCTGGTAAGTGGCAATACGGTGGTGGTCGTGGCGAGCGAGCGTGCTCCTCTCGCCGCGATCAGCCTGAGCGAGGTGCTCGCGACGAGCGATGTCGCCCGCGGAGATCGCGCCGTGGCTCGCGAGCCATGCGGACGTGAACGCGCTCGACCTGAGCGGAGCAGAAGTGCTCGCCGGCGATCTCACCTGGGTCGATCTGCAGATCGCGGGTGCCGAGACGCTCAAGCGAGTCCGTGCCCCGGAGAGTGGGGTGCCCGTGATGTCAGTGGAGCGGATCACGTTCTTCACCGAGACAAAGACGGTGTGGCATACCAAGGGCATCATTTAGCGAATTGCCGTCGTGCGCGCCTCTCCCCGGACGGGGGCGGGCGATTACCGGCCCGGCCCGATTAGGCTCTGATGATGAGACATCGGGGGATGCTACAACGGGGGATGTCGACGGTGCGACGAGCGCTGGCGGCTGTTGTCCTGGCGTTGCTCGTGGTGGGTGCAATTGCATCGGTGGGAGTGACCAGCGCATCCGCATCCGCGTCCGATGCTGACACCATTGCCAATCTGGTCAATCAGGTGCGTGCGAACGCCGGACTACCCGGCCTCATTCACAATCCGGCGATGGATTCGGTGGCGGTGAACTGGGCCAACCAGATGGGCGCGGCCAATCTAATGAGTCACAACCCCGACTACAGCAGCCAGATTCCTTCGGGTTGGACCCGAGCGGGGGAGAACGTGGCGATGGGACAGCCCACCCCGTCAGCCATGCACACCGCGTGGATGAACTCCGCGCCCCATCGTGCCAATATCCTCGGCGATTTCACGGACATCGGCATCGCCTTCGTCACGGTTAACGGAACTACCTGGGGTGTTGAGGACTTCGGTAAATATCCCGGCCACGCGGGTTCTCCGGCCCCGGCACCTGCACCCGCACCCGCACCCGCGCCTGCACCTGCGTCGATCGCTGCAGCACCGGCAGTGGTTGCGAAGTCCTCAACAGCAGCGGCAGATAAAGTCCCTGTTCCCCCAGCACCGTCATCCCCAGCACCGTCCCCCGATGCGGGCAAGCGCAGCGATGCCGATTCCCCTATCCGCGCGGCCGCTGCTCCTCGGCGCGCAACGGCATCCCCGGCGCACTCGGATGCATCAACCAGTCCAGGGTGGGAACCCGTGACGCTCAGCGCAACGAGTTCCGCTGCCCAGAAGCCCTTCCCCATCGGCTATGTCGTCGGTGGCATTCTCGTGATCATCGGCATCGGTGGGGGCATCTACGGCCAGCGATTGCGCATTCGGGGGCGGCGACCTCCCCGTCCCTAGCGCCCCGTCTTCGGCCAGTCAACCCGTCTCGACTTCCTGCCGATTTACAGTCAGGATGTTTAGGCTGAGCGAATGGCGAAGACGGTTGGAAAAGGCAAGCGGGTGCTGGTCACCGGGGCGACTGGCTACATCGGCGGTCGGCTCGTGCCGCGGCTCATCAACGCGGGCTATCGGGTGCGCGTCTTTGTACGTAATCCGGAAAAGCTCATCGACGTTCCCTGGGCGAACAAAGTCGAGATTGTCGAGGGCGACCTCAGAGACGCGGCCTCGGTCGCCCAAGCGGTCGTAGACATCGACGTGCTCTACTATCTCGTTCACTCGATGGGCGCGAAGGGGGAGTTCGAGCAGACCGAGCGCACTGCCGCCACGAATGTTGCGACAGCGGCGCTGGCCGCGGGAGTTTCCCGCATCGTCTATCTCGGCGGTCTGCATCCCGACGGCGAGCTCTCGCCTCACCTTCGCTCCCGCGCGGAAGTCGGGCGGATCCTGCTCGAATCCGGGGTACCGACGGCGGCGCTGCAGGCAGGCGTTGTGATCGGCTCTGGATCGACCTCGTTCGAGATGGTGCGTCATCTCACCGACGTGCTGCCCTATATGCCCGCGCCGCAGTGGGTGCGTAATTTCATTCAGCCGATCGCGGTCCGCGACGTTCTTTACTACCTGGTGGAATCTGCCACTCTGCCGCACGAAGTCAACCGAACCTTCGATATCGGGGGTCCGAACGTGTTGCGGTACGGACAGATGATGAACGGCTACGCCCTCGAAGCCGGGCTCAAACAGCGGCCCATCGCTGCTCTTCCCGTGCTCACCCCGTGGCTCGCCTCCCAGTGGGTCAATCTGGTCACCCCGATCCCGCGTGCCCTAGCCGTGCCGATCATCGCGTCGTTGCAGTACGACTGCGTGGTGCACGAGCATGACATCGAAAACTTCATTCCCGATCCAGAGGGGGGGCTCACGCCCTATCGTCGGTCGGTGCGCCTGGCGCTCGGCAACGTGCGTAATGGCACGGTTGAGACCAGCTGGCTGGGTGCAGCGGTGAGCGATGTACCGAGCAATCGGCTGCCAAGTGACCCCGAGTGGACCGGTCAAACCGTCTACACGGACCTACGGGAATTGCACTCGACGGCGCCGACGGATCAGGTCTGGCGGGTCATCGAGGGCATCGGGGGAGACAACGGCTGGTACTCCTTTCCCATCGCCTGGGCGGTCAGAGGCTGGTTGGATAAGCTCGTGGGTGGCGTGGGACTTCGGCGCGGGCGACTCAACGCCGCCCACCTCAACGCGGGTGATGCGCTGGACTTTTGGCGGGTCGAAGAGCTCGATCGCGGCCGATTCCTTCGTCTTCGCGCCGAGATGAAAGTGCCAGGGGGAGCCTGGTTGGAACTCAGCGTGACTCCCGACGAGGTCAACGGAGGATCGCAGTATCGCCAGCGTGCCGTCTTCTTTCCCCAGGGGCTCGGCGGGCGGCTCTACTGGTTCAGTGTCTTGCCGTTCCATGGCGTGATCTTCGCCGGGATGGCCACCAAAATCACGCAGACGGCCGAGGCGCAGGTGCTGGCCGACAGCAGGGCTGCTCACTGAACACGACTCGGCGGCACTTCCTCTCTAGCGTTTCCCAGCGCCGCCAGTCATGATGGAGGGCACGCACCAACCAAACGGTGCGACCTGGGAGGTCACGCCTTGACTGCAGACACTGTAGTTTTTCTCGGAGACAGCCTCACGCAGGGAGGCACCTGGGAAAGCTGGTTCCCCGAGCTCAACGCCATCAACCTGGGTGTCGGTGGCAATACTACCGATGATGTACTCGGTCGCCTCGAATCGGTCGTGGCGCTCAATCCCGATGAGATTGTCCTCATGATCGGCACCAACGATCTCGGGATGCGCCGCAATGTCGAGAGCCTGGTGCGCAATATCCAATCGATCCTCGTCGAACTACGTCGCGACCTTCCGGGATCTCGAATGCTTGTGCAATCCATCGCGCCGCGCGGGCGTGAATTCGCGGACCGTATCCGTGAAGCGAACATCCATCTGCGGCAGTTTTCCGCCACCGTTCACGCACAGTTCCTCGACCTCTGGCCGACGATGGCCCTAGAGGACGGTGAACTGAACCCGACCTACTCCGATGACCGCCTGCACCTCAACGAGGCCGGTTATGAAGCCTGGCTCTCGGAGCTTCGTCCGGCTCTCGTGCGACTACGGGACCTTCCGCCGATGACGAGCCCGATCCGTGCGATCATGCTCGACGACTACGCGCGACCGACCCCTCAGGGCTGACCCTCCATAACCCGGGAATCACAGCTGGCCGATGAGCCGGAGGTAGAACGCGACTCCGCGTCGCAGCGTGGAGACGTGCATCCGCTCATCGATCGCATGAAGGGTGCCGCGCTCGTCGGTCGACATCTCGAACGGGCTGAATCGATAGATGAAGTCGCTGATCCGTGTGAAATAGCGGCTGTCGCTGGCCGCCATCATCACATAGGGCGTGACGATCGTTCCGGGATACGTCTCTTCGATCGTCGTGCGCACGAGCTGCCAAGCCGGCCCGCTTGTCGGCGAGACCGGCGAAGGTTCGTTCGGATGGACGATGTCGAGCCGAACGAGGGGATCGTTGATCGCCCGGCGCACGTGCTTCACCGCGTCGGCGACCGACGAGTCGATGGCGACCCGGATGTTCACGGTGGCCACCGCTCGCTCCGCGAGCGCGTTAGCCGCCTGGCTGCCTTTCAGCATCGTCACGGCCTGGGTTGTTCGAATCATTGCGCTCGTCTCCGGGCTGAGTCGTCCGAAGAGCAGGAGCAGCAGTGGCTTTGTGATCCAGAGATTGGTGAAGACCCATCGCAGAGGGGTGGAGGCATGCATCCCGAGCGTTCGGATCATCTCACTCGTGGTCGGGGTGAATCCGGCCCGGAAGGGCCGGTTGTTCAGCCGGACGATAGCGGTGGCGAGGCGAGCCGTCGCAGACAGCTTCGGCGGAGTCGAGGCGTGACCGCCCTGCTGGTCGACCGTGAGTGTCAGGGTCAGAATGCCCTTCTCGCTCACCCCTACGACAGCGATCGGGCCGGAAACGCCGGGGAAGATGTCTTCGACGACAGCACCCCCCTCGTCGATCACCAGGCACGGGCGGATGCCTCGGGACTCGAGAAGTTCCACTATCGCCCGTGCCCCGCTGCCCTCGGTCTCCTCGTCGTGACCGAAGCTCAGGTAGAGGTCGGCTTCCAATTCATGTCCGGCCAAGACCTGCGCTTCAACGGCCTCCAGGATGCAGGCGAGCGAGCCCTTGTCGTCGAGGGTGCCGCGCCCCCAGATCAGTTGGTCGTCGCCCGCTCCAACGAGCTCGGCAGAAAAAGGTGGATGCGTCCAGCCCTCGTCCGTCGCCGGTACGACGTCGTAGTGGGCCATGAACACCGTTGGCGGACCGTCGGTGCGCCCGCGCCACCGGTACAGCATCGAATAGCCCATCACGAGCTCGCGCGACAGGACGGCGTGGGTGGCCGGATACAGGTCAGGCAGCAGGGCTATCAGGGCGTCGAACGGCGCCCAGTCGGTGTCTGATGGATTGGGTCGCGAGATCGTCGCGAGCCGCACGAGGGCCTGCAAGTGGGCGACGGGATCAGCCATGGGTCCATCCTGCAACACACCGCGCGGGAGAATGGTGCAATGACTTCGTACCCGACACCCGAGTTCCGACGTCCGGCTCTGGCTCCCGGCATTCTCGGGGCCATCGTGCTGATCGCGGGGCTCGCGCTACTCGACAACCCCGGTGGATTTCTCTTCATCAAGTTCGGGGTGGCGATCCTGGCACTGATCATGTGTGTATTCTCCTGGCAGGCTGGCCAATGGTGGTGGATTATCGGGCTCGCCGCAATTGCTGTGGCCTGGAATCCGATCTGGCCCTTCGCCTTCAGCGGGCAGGTCTGGGTTGCCACACAGTTCGTAGCCGCACTCCTGTTCGTCGCCGTGGGACTGCAGGTGAAGGTCGTCAACCCGGAAGATCGAAATAGCCGGTCGAAGCCGGGTGTGCGCCGGTAATTACCTCCCTGCTGCAGCCCCGCGCGGGAGCTTCTTCTCCGGTCGAAGCACGGACGTGTTCTCGCGGGGTGTCACCTGGCCGCCGTAATCGTGCCGGGGGAATCCTCGGTGGCGGTGTGCTCGTCGAAACGTCCACTACGGCGAATCACGGCGAGTCCGATACCCGGTTGGGCAGGCTAAAATGTACTTGGCTGGTGATTCGCGCCTCACGGCGGCCGCGAATCGGGCTCGAACGATTGGGCTCGAAGTGACCGACGGTACTGTGAACGGAAATCCTCTCTCTCGCCCGATTCTGGCGGCGAGAGGATCGAATGGCGGCGTCTCGACACCGGTGCATCCCCCCGCGCACCTCGCGCCCCAACGTGACGCGCCGTCGTTGCGCTCCGACCTGGTGCTCGCCAAGGGGCGCCTCGCTCTCCTCAATACGGGGGCCACTCCCCAGGAAGCGATGATCGAAGACCTGCTCTTCGTGCGGTCTGTGCTGGATGTCGCGGGAATCGACTTCCTCCTCGTGCGTGGCAATGACAGCCGACCTGTGCTCGCGGTTGATTGGCGCGAACGCAAGGTGCTGCGCACTGCCCTTGCCCGCGCCTGCGTCGACGAACCGTTCTACTCCAAGCCGGCCGACGGATCCAGCGGTGCCACCGTGCTACTCGCGGACGGTCGGCTGGCGCTCGATTCGAAGGTTCGCGCGGTCGTGTTGTTCCGTCCCCGCATCACTGCAGAGGGCGCACTGCGCTACGGCGCGGCGACCGGTGTGCGTCTCGAGCTCTGGAAGTCGAGCGCAGATGCATTCCTTGCCCCCGACGAGAATGCGCTGATGCGCACGACCCTGCCGCGCGAGGAGGCCGTGCGAGGCACGGTCGAGCTCTATGGCCAGGAATGGCCGACGCTCGAGGGGATGTTCGCTCCCCAGGCTAAGGACGTCGACTTCGACATCGACCTCGTCTTCTCCTGGGTGGACGGCGCCGCCATCGAGTGGCAGCGCGCCCGTGCTCGTCGCATGAAGGCCTACGTCGTCGGCGAGGGGGACGACTCCCATGCGCGCTTTCGCCAACTCGACGAACTGAAGTACGCCCTTCGCTCGGTTTACCTCTTCGCCCCCTGGGTGCGCAACATCTACATCGTGACCGATTCACCGCGACCGGAGTGGCTCGCCGAGCATCCGCGGGTCACGATAGTGCCGAGTGAGGAGTTCTTCGCTGACCCCTCCGTGCTTCCCACTCATAACTCGCAGGCCGTGGAGAGCCAGTTGCATAACATTCCCGGTCTCAGCGAGCATTTCCTCTATTCGAATGACGACATGTTCTTCGGTCGCGCGGTCTCACCGGACATGTTCTTCTCGCCGGGTGGCGTTACCAAATTCATCGAGGCGACGACGCGCATCGGCATGGGGGAGTCCAATCTGGCCCGCAGCGGATTCGAGAACGCTGCCAGGGTGAACCGCCGACTCATTCAGGAGCGCTTCGGGCGCACGATTACGCGGCACCTCGAACACACGCCCACTCCGCTGCGCAAGTCGGTGATGCAGCAGCTGGAGGCCGAGTTCCCGGAGGACTTTCGCCGCACCGCTGCGAGCACATTCCGGTCGGCGACGGACATCTCGGTCACCAATTCGCTGTATCACTACTACGCATGGGTCACCGGTCGCGCCGTCGCACAGACGGATGCGACGGTCAGGTACGTAGACACGACGATGCGGGCCGGCCTCGCCGAGATGACGACCCTCCTCAAGCGTCGCAACATCGACATGTTCTGCCTCAATGACGGTAGTTTTCCCGAGTTGACGGCCGAAGAACGAGCCGCGGCCGTGCGGTCATTTCTCGACTCGTACTTTCCGATCGCCGCCCCGTGGGAGCGGCCGGTCGAGGAGGAACTGCCTGGCGGGTTCGGCCTCGACGGCCCCGTCACGAGCGGATGAGGGCCTTCCGCCGAACGGCGACAGTCGGCTGAGTCGTCTTCTCAGACGATAACGAGTTCGCGTGTCGGCGGGTGGAGTTCTTCGTCGGTAACCGCTACCTCTGGAGAGGGCGGCAGGGTGCCGCTCACCGGAATCTCCACGCCGTTTCTTGCGAGGATGAGGGCCGTCTCGGCGGCGCTCACATATGAGACCGCAGCATTCTGGCCGAGAGGCACCACGGAGTGCAGCACGGTGTTCTCGTACACGTGCACAAGGTTGAAGGCTTGGGCGCCATCGCGTCCACGCGTGCCACCGACCGGAACGTTGAGATCCTGGGTATAGCAGGTGGCAGAGGCGACAGATACCGGGATGCCGGCGAAGGTCGAGTTGGTCGAGTAGTGCAGATGTCCGGCGATGATGCTGCGCACGTCGGACCCCTGCAACACCTCGGCGAGTCCGGCCTGGTCGCGTAGTTCCACCAGCACCGCGAGATCGAGAACGCTCGGAATGGGCGGGTGGTGCATGGCGAGAATGGTGCCATGCGGAGCGGGGGAGGCGAGCTCCTCGGCGAGCCAGTCGAGCTGCGCGCCGGTGACCTCGCCGTAGTGGTGACCCGGGACTGTCGAGTCGAGGGCGATGACTCGCAGTCCGCCGATCCAGTGCACCCGGTCGATGGGAGCGGTGGACGGATGCTGGCCGAGCAGGGTCGTGCGGAATGCCCCGCGGTCGTCATGGTTGCCCATCACCCAGATGACCGTGGCACCGTAGCGGAGCGCGGCCGGCTCGACTATCGCCTTCAATTCTTCGTAGGCGATCGGATCGCCGACATCCGCAAGGTCTCCGGTGATGATGATGGCCTCCGGGCGCGCCCCGGAGGCATCGAGTTCGGAGAAGAGTTGGCGGAGGTGCGTCTTGCTGTCGACTGAGCCGCCATAAAGCCCTCCATCGCCGGCGACGAAATGGGTATCGCTCAGGTGGACAATGAAGTGGTCGGGCCGTGGATACTGGGCCGTGTAACCGGACATGTGCCAATCCCATCACTCCAAGCTGGCCGGTTGGTGAACAAACTGCGGCGATCCCTATCCCCAGATCGGGGAGACGTGTGTACCAAAGTGGGTCGGAACGCCCTAAACTAATGGCAGCATCCGATCATTCCGTATGTTGCCTCGACCCCGGTGCTTGAGAACTGTCGGTATCCGGATGTCGACTCACCGCTGTCTCATTCACGGCTGTCTGACTCACCACGGGTTCGACTTCGTGATCGTGCGACGGCGTACTGCCCTCGGGGCAGCTTCATTCGGGATTACTCGGTCACCATCGGCACCTTCTCGCGCGGCCAACCGGCCTCTCATCTCGGGGGACACCCCCTTCGAGGGCAACCGGTCGATGCGCAGACGATGCTCTGAGACGCAGGAGAAGCATGGCTCGGTCCGGCCAGGGACAGTCCGCCCGTAACCAGGGTGGCCAGGGGGATTCCACGCAGGGGAATTCGATGCAGGGTAAGGCAACCTCCGGGAAGACGCCTCAGCGCCGGTCATCGTCCAGAAAGCCCGCGCAGCAGAAGTCTCCACGGCAGAAGTCCGCGCCGCAAAAGTCACAGCAGCGTCGGTCACGCGGCACGGATGACGCTGGCGTCATCCCGGTGCTCGCGCGAGCCGTGCGCGAGGTCGAAGGTGCCGCGGAGCGAGGCAAGGTCGGCCCGTCGAATCGCACCAAATTCCAGGTGATTGCGCTTCTGATGCGCGAGGAACGCGCGCGTGCGAAGGCCGATCGGGACGTGACGGATGCCGAGCGTATCGAGGTACTCAAACGTCTCGATGGAGTCGCAACAATTCTCGCGAAGACCGCTGCGCGGGACACCTCGCTCATCCAGTTGCTCGCCGAAGAAACCGCCGTCACCGACGCGGCGCGCACCCTTCGCCGGGACATGCTCATCGCCGCGGGTACCGAGCTCTCGCCCGATGAACTGATCATCGTGAAGGAACCCGATCCCGTCGCGCCGGCAGCGGAGCGCCAGGTCGTGCCGCAATCGGTGATTGCTCGCCAGCTCTCGAATCCCTTTCTTGCTCCCGACTTCAGCCTGACGGTGAAAGTCGCACCCGCGACCCACCGCCTGGCCAACTGGGAGCTTCTCGAGCCGCTCTTTCGCGCGTTCGAGTACGGTTCCGGCGGACAGGTCGCCAGTATGGACCTGCCGGAACCGACTACGGCCGACCTCCGGGTGCCGGCCGGCCTCGAGCTTTTCCACCATCAGGCCGAGTTCATCGCGAGCGCTCGTGAGGGTCACCGCAGCTATCTCCTCGCCGACGAGCCCGGTCTCGGCAAGACCGCGCAGGCGCTGTTGGCCGCCCAGGTCTCGAGCTCCTATCCGTTGCTGGTTGTGGTTCCGAACGTCGTGAAGATGAACTGGGCGCGCGAAGTGGAGCTGTGGACTCCGCAGCGCTCGGCTACCGTCATTCACGGCTCGGGTGAAAACCTTGACGCATTCGCCGACGTCGTGATCGTGAACTACGACGTGTTGGACCGCCACATGGGCTGGCTCGGGACCCTCGGTTTCAAGGGCATGGTCGTCGACGAGGCCCACTTCATTAAAAACCGCGAATCGCAGCGATCAAAGAATGTGCTCGCTCTCGCGAAGAGTATCCGCGCTCGTTCGCCTCGAGCGCTCATGATCGCTCTTACCGGCACCCCGCTCATCAACACGATCGAGGACTTTCGCGCGATCTGGCAGTTTCTTGGCTGGATCGATGGCGAGAAACCGACCGCGAGGCTGATGCAGGAGTTGGAGGAAAACGGCCTGACACCGGCCGACTTCGGATTCTTCGCCGAAGCGCGTCAGACTGTGATCGACATGGGTATCGTGCGCCGCAAGAAGATCGATGTGGCAGCGGATCTGCCCGCTAAGCGCATCGCTGACCTGCCGGTGGAGCTCGACGACGACCTCGGGCGGTCCATTCGCCAGGCCGAGCGGGATCTGGCGCGTCGACTTCTGTCGCGCTACCGGGCACTCCTCACCGCACGCTCCGAGAGCGCGGATACCCCGCATCCCGAGCTGGTGCGGATGGTCGCGAAGGCCGAACTCGAGGAATCCAAGGCCGCTAAGACTGGAGAAAACGTCTTCACGATGGTTCGCAAGATCGGACAGGCGAAGGCCGTTCTTGCGGCGGACTACACCGCCCAGCTCGCGCGCTCGGTCGGCAAGGTCGTGTTCTTTGCGAAGCACATCGACGTGATGGATATCGCCGAGGAAACGCTGGCCAAGCGTGGGCTCAAGACAGTCTCAATTCGCGGCGACCAGACGGCCGCATTCCGCCAGAAGCAGGTGGATGCCTTCACCAACGATCCGGATGTTTCGGTGGTCGTGGCCTCGCTCACGGCAGCCGGTGTCGGGATCAACCTCCAGGCTGCGTCGAACGTGGTGCTCGCTGAGCTCAGCTGGACAAGCGCGGAGCAGACCCAGGCGATCGATCGTGTGCATCGCATCGGACAGGCCGAGCCGGTGACGGCGTGGCGCATCATCGCCTCACAGACGATCGACGCGAAGATCGCGGAGCTCATCGATAGCAAGGCCGGTTTGGCCGCGCGCGCCCTCGACGGCGAAGACTCCGACATCGCGGGCGAGTCGAGCGTGCAGCTCGACGCCCTGATGGCGCTTCTGGACGACGCGATCAACGCGGCCGACGAGGACTGACCGCCGCTACGGCGAGGTCGACCGCTCGATCAGTCGCGCGATGGCGGCGGTAGGGATGGCCAGCCATCCCGGCCGGTTGCGGGCTTCGTAGAGCGCCTCGTAGAGCGCCTTGTCGATCTCGAAGGCGTCCAGTACCGCACGGTGTGCGCGCAGGTCGAGTCCGGAACGCTCGATGTAGCCGTCAAGGAAAGCCCGGCGGCACGCAGAAGCCCAGGCCGCGGCCGATTCCCCGGGATGCGCTAGCGCGAAGGATCCGGCGACATAGTCAAACGACCGGAGCATGCCCGCGACATCCCGCAGCGGAATGTCGGGAAGCGAGCGCTCGCTCATCGGTCGCATCGGTTCGCCTTCGAAGTCGAGCACGACCCAGCCCCGCCCTGGCACAGCGAGAACTTGGCCGAGGTGAAAGTCGCCGTGGATTCGCTGGAGGGCCGGCCACGGGCTCGCGGCGGACTCCTGGTAGATGCGCTCGAGAGCCGGGCGATACCCGGCGAGGTCCGGTACTTCGGCGGTGGCCAACTCGAAGCGATAGCGCATGCTCTCGATCGTCTTGGCGATGTCTGATGGCGTCGTGGCACGGGACGGCAGCGCGGAGTGCAGGGTCTCGTGCATCTCGGCGGTGGTCACGCCGAGAGCCCTGGCCCGCTCGGTGAAGTCTTCTGCCACTTCCGCCGCCCGCACCGCAACTCGCCAGGCGTCTTCGACCCCCGGCAGGAATTCCTGAGCGAAGGCGAGGTGTCCGCAGGCGATTCCGTCGGGCATCCCGCTATCTGTCCAGAGCCCCGTCACGTGTCCGATCGATCGGGGTGCGACGGTGCTCCCGGCAGCGCCAAGCGCTTCGGTGAGCGTCACATCAGGATTGTCACCGTGATGAAGGGCCCGGAAGACCTTGCAGATGATCGGAGTCGACGCTGTGCCATCGGCAGTCGCGGTGTCGAAAATGATCGAGGAGTTGGATTGCTCCCCGGACAGCACGCGCGATGAGACATACTGCACGAGATCCTTGCCGGCGGCGTGGTGCCCGCGTGCGACGAGCGGGCCGCCACTGTTGGCGGCCGCCGGTCCGTCCGTCTCGTGAGCCTCGCCGTCATCCAGCACAAGCCGAAGCAGTGCTTCCGCGAAGGCGGGGTCGTGTGGGCCGTCGTAGATGAAACGGTATCCGGTCTCGACCTCGAAAGAGGCGACGAGCGCACCCTCCCCGCCCTCAAGCGGTTCGCTCCGCTCGGTGAGCGGCACCTGGTAAAGCACGGGATGCTTGGCATGATCCAGCACCAGGTAGACGCGGATGATCGCAGCACCGTGCGGGTCGGCAAGTCCGAACCCGCCGATGACTTCGAGCTTTGGCGCGCGCGACTTACCGGCATACCAGCGTTGCCGGGTCATCCAGGTTTCGAGATAGTCGGGAACGCCGGTCACGGGCACCTCTAGCGTGGGGGCGCTCAGCGCCGTCAATAGGACACCCCTTACCCTACGCAGCGAGGCTGAGCCAAAACAGCCCTTGACACTCTGCGCTTCAGTCGGCTGCATTCCCCTTTTGGGGGAGCCCCACTCTGGGGGCAGACACGCGTCTCATCAGCCCATAATCTTTTCAATAGCACTACAGGGGACACCCGGGTGGTGGCGACTTCGCGAGAGTTGGAGTCGGGATACGGGGGTACTCCCGATATTCGCCTCTCGCAGACATGAAGTTGTCACCCCCCTGGCCCGGATTTCGCCGGCCGCTCTGACGGCAGCCGATGTCACTCATCTCGGCGGCTCAACTCGGTGGCCCATAATGGCCAAATGCTTTCTGTGCCCCTCGCTCTGGAACTTCGGTCCGCTGGAGTCCGCTGGCGCCCATCGTCGGGCGATTCGTTTGTCATCACGCGAGAGGGCTTCGAGGGCGACGTCTTCGTCGTCAGCGACATGACCATCGAATCCCATGAGTTCGACACCGGCACGATTCTCGGGTTCAATGGCACCACGGAGTGGGCGCTCGACTCCGTGGCAATCGAGGATGCCCTCTGGCTGCCGCGAGAGGACCAGTTGCGCCAGCTGCTCGGCGGCGTTTTTGATTCGCTGACTCGATCGTCCAGTGGCTACGCCGTCGGCCTGATGCTGAACGGCGAGCGCTCGACGTGGGAAGCCCTCGAACCC
>ENA-OFCD01000392-OFCD01000392.1-metagenomes-genome-assembly--contig:-NODE-392-length-28699-cov-14.823000_pt1 | contig 28699 bp, 28 predicted proteins | sample MGYA00153392_OFCD01 | MGnify analysis MGYA00153392
GGCATGTGGATCAAGCTGCTCTCGGTGCCTTACAAGTACCTGTTCCCGTCGATCGTGCTGTTCTGCGCGATTGGCGTTTACTCGACCAACAACAACACCTTCGACATCTGGCTGGTGGGTATCTTCGGCTTCATCGGCTATCTGTTCTACAAGCTGGGTTGCGAGCCGGCGCCGCTGCTGCTGGGCTTCATCCTGGGGCCGATGATGGAAGAGAACCTGCGCCGTGCGCTGCTGCTCTCGCGCGGCGACTGGAGCGCGTTCGTCACGCGGCCACTGTCGGCCGGCCTGCTCATCGCCACCGCGATCCTGATCGTGATCGTGACGCTGCCTTCGATCAGCAAGAAGCGCCAAGTCGCGTTCGTCGAAGACTGACGCCGAACGAGCGAGCGTCCCTGCGGACGGTCGCTCGCCTGCGTCAGCGTGTCGCGCATGCAGGCGCGGCAGGAGCGCAGACAGCCCGCGACCCTTTGCTATCGTCGCCGGCATGAGCTCCTCTTCCTTCGACTGGTCGCCCGGCTACCCGTCAACGCGCGTTCCGGTCTTCGCCCGCAACGTCGTCTCGACCTCCCATCCACTGGCCGCGCAAGCCGGCCTGCGCGTGATCCAGCAAGGCGGCAACGCGGTCGACGGAGCCATCGCCGCCGCCGCCGTGATGACGCTGGTCGAGCCCTGCAGCAATGGCCTCGGTTCCGACGCGTTCTGCATCCTCTGGGACGGTGCGCAGTTGCACGGCCTCAACGCCTCGGGGCCGGCGCCGGCCGCGTGGACGCCCGAGTACTTCCGCCGAAAGTACGGCGCCGGTGCGACACGGCCGCCGATCCGCGGCTGGGATTCGGCCACCGTGCCGGGCGCCGTCGCGGGCTGGGTTGCGCTCAGCGAGAAGTTCGGCAAGCTGCCGTTCGCCGACTTGCTCGTGCCTGCCATCGAGGTCGCCGAGCGCGGCTACGCGGTGCCGGTGATCGTGCAGCAGAAGTGGGTGGCTGCCGTGCCCGTGTTGCAAGACGGCCCGGGCTGGGCCGACGCCTTCATGCCGCATGGCCGGGCGCCCGAGGTCGGCGAACGCTTCGCTTTTCCGGCCGCGGCGCGCACGCTGCGGGCGATTGCCGCCACGAAGGGCCACGCGCTCTACGGCGGCGAGATCGCCGAGGCCGTCGCGGCGCACGCGAAGGCGAATGGCGGCGCGATGACGGTGGGAGATCTCGCGAGCTATCGGCCCGAATGGGTCGAGCCGATCGGCGTCGACGTGTACGGCCATCGCCTGCACGAGATACCGCCCAACGGGCAGGGCATCGCCGCACTCGTGGCACTCGGCATCCTGAGGCACTTCGACGTCGCCTCGATGCCGGTCGACAGCGCCGAGTCGCAGCACCTGCAGATCGAGGCGATGAAGCTTGCCTTCGCCGACGTCTACGCGCACGTCGCCGATCCGCGCGGCATGCGCTGCAGCACCGAAGAAATGCTGGAAGAGAGCTATCTGGCCGAGCGCGCGAAGCTCATCGATCCGAAGCGCGCGCAGGAATTCGGCGCTGGCAATCCGGTTCGCGGCGGCACCATCTACCTCACCGCGGCCGACGAGAGCGGCATGATGGTGAGCTTCATCCAGAGCAACTACATGGGCTTCGGGTCTGGCGTCGTGGTGCCGGGCTGGGGCCTCTCGATGCAGAACCGCGGCCACGGCTTCCAGCTCGATGCGGCACACCCCAACGCGGTGGCGCCCGGAAGGAAACCCTTCCACACGATCATTCCCGCATTCCTCACCAAAGACGGCCGGCCGCAGATGAGCTTTGGCATCATGGGCGGCAACATGCAGCCGCAGGCCCACCTGCAGACACTCGTGCGCATGCTGGCGCATCGCCAGCAGCCGCAGGCCGCGTGCGACGCGCCGCGCTGGCGCTTCAACCACGGACTCGAGATCAACGTCGAGCACACGATGGATGCGCGAACCGTGCAGGGGCTCGTCGACCTCGGTCACCGCGTCGACGTGATCGAAGACAGCTACCAGGATTTCGGCGCCGGCCAGTTCATCTGGTGCCTGGGTGAGCCGGCCGTCGAAGGCTACGTCGCCGCCAGCGATTCGCGCCGCGACGGCCAGGCCGCGGGCTTCTGAGAACCTCGCCGGCCGATGCCGCCGCCGCGCGCGTCGGTCCCGGCCTCGCGTTCGCCGCGCTCGGCTCGATCGCCTTCTCGGGCAAGGCGATCATCGTCAAGCTGGCCTACCGACACGGCGTGGATGCAGTCACGCTCATCGCCTACCGCATGCTGTTCGCGTTGCCGCTGTTCGTGGCTCTCGCGTGGTGGGCCGGACGCGGCAGGCCGCGCCTGACGCAGCGCGACTGGCTCGTCGTGTGCGGCCTCGGCTTCAGCGGCTACTACCTCGCCAGCTTCCTCGACTTCGCCGGCCTGGCCTACATCACGGCGAGCCTCGAGCGCCTCATCCTTTATCTCAACCCGACACTGGTGCTGGCCATCGGCGTCTTCTTTTTCAAGCGCAAGGTCGGCGTGCGGCCGTTGATCGCGCTGGCGGTGAGCTACTGCGGCGTGCTGCTGGTGTTCGGCCACGAGCTCGGTGCGCTCGGCGCAAACGCCGCACTCGGTGCGGCGCTCGTGTTCGCCAGCGCGGTGAGCTATGCGGTCTACCTCGTCTACAGCGGCGAAGAAGTCAGGCGGCTCGGCGCGTTGCGGCTCACCGGTTTGGCAACGACCGCGGCTTGCCTGTTCTGCATCGCGCAGTTCGCGTTGCTGCGGCCGATGAGCGCATTGAATGTCGCGCCAGAAGTCATCTGGCTGTCGATGCTGAACGCCACGTTGTGCACGTTCGCGCCGGTGCTGATGGTGATGATGGCGATCGAACGCATCGGCGCGACGATGGCCGCGCAGACCGGCATGATCGGGCCGCTGTCGACGATCCTGATGGGCGTCGTCATCCTCGGTGAACCGTTCACGGTGTGGATCGCGGCGGGCACGCTGCTGGTGTTGACCGGCATCTGGTTGTTGGCGAAATGGCGATAGGAGATTGACGATGGACTTGGGCATCAACGGCAAATGGGCGCTCGTGTGCGCGGCGAGCAAGGGGCTCGGCAAGGGCTGCGCGAGCGCGCTGGTGCGCGAGGGCGTCAACGTGGTCATCACGGCACGCGGCACCGGGGCGCTCGAAGCGACGGCGACCGAGCTGCGCGCGTTGAGCCGTGAACACCGCGGCGGCGAGGTGCGCGTGGTCGCTGGTGACATCACCACCGTCGAGGGCCGCGCGGCTGCGCTCGCCGCCTGCCCGCAAGTCGACATCCTGGTCAACAACGCCGGTGGCCCGCCGCCGGGCGATTTTCGCGATTGGGACCGCGACGCCTGGATCGCGGCGCTCGACGCCAACATGCTCACGCCGATCGAGCTGATCAAGGCGACCGTCGACGCGATGGCCGCGCGCGGCTACGGCCGCATCGTCAACATCACTTCCGGCGCTGTGAAGGCACCGATCGGTGTGCTCGGCCTCTCCAACGGTGCACGAAGCGGCCTGACCGGCTTCGTCGCCGGGCTGGCGCGCAGCAACATCGCGGCGCAGGGCGTGACCATCAACGGCCTGCTGCCCGGCGCGTTCGACACCGACCGCTTGCGCACGACGCTGCGGGCCGGCGCGGCGAAGGCGGGGCAAGATCCCGAGGCTGCTTTGCGGGCGCGTGAGCAGTCGATTCCCGTGCGCCGTTTTGGCACGGCCGACGAGTTCGGCGCGGTGTGCGCCTTCATCTGCAGCGTGCACGCGGGTTACTTGACGGGGCAAAACATCCTGCTCGACGGCGGCGCGTATCCGGGGACGTTTTAGGCGACGGGTTTCAAGCCGGCATCGCCGCGCCGCAGTTCCAGCACTGCTCGAACGGCCCGTCGATCAGCTCGGCGCAACCCGGGCAGACCCAGCGTCGATGCGGCGGGTTGCGCAGCTCGTGCAGCAGCGTGCGAGCGCGTTCGAGGTGGTCGGCGTCCATCACCCAGAGTTCGGGCAGGGTCTGGTCGGGCGGCACCTCGCCGGCAATGCTGCTGGCGTACTGACGCTGCACATTGGTGGGCACGCCGGCATGGGTCAGCAGATCGGCCCACAACGTGGCGAGCGCGAGGTTCGGTGCAGTGGTCAGGCGCTTCATGGTCGGCAGAGTGTCGCGCATTCGCGCCCGGCACGGGGCGGTCGTTGCTGGCACGATAGCGCTCTCGTTCCAGCCACCGGAGACACCGCGATGAACCAAACCAGCCCGACCGTCCGCATCGAAAAGCAAGGCGGCGCCGAAGAGATGCGATTGGTCGACTTGCCGGTCGGCGACCCCGGCCCCGGCGAAATTCGCATTCATCACCACGCCTGCGGCCTCAACTTCATCGACGTGTACCAGCGCTCGGGCGTCTACCCGTTCCCGATGCCGCTCTCGCTCGGCATGGAGGCGGCCGGCGTGGTCGAAGCGGTTGGCGAAGGTGTGACGCACCTGAAAGCCGGCGACCGCGCGGCGTATGCGAGCAACCCGCCCGGCGCGTATTGCACGCTGCGCGTGATGCCCGCGAAGACGGTCGTGAAACTGCCCGATGCGATCTCGTTCGAGACCGGCGCCGCGATGATGTTGAAGGGCCTGACCGCGCAATATTTGCTGCGCAAGACGCTGCCGCAAGAAGGCCTGCAAGCCGGTGATTTCGTGCTGTTCCACGCGGCGGCCGGTGGCGTCGGGCTCATCGCTTGCCAGTGGGCCAAGGCGCTCGGCCTGCAGCTGATCGGCACCGCAGGCTCCGACGAAAAATGCGCGCTCGCGAAGGTGAACGGCGCGGCCTTCGTCATCAACTACCGCACCGAAGATTTCGCCGCGCGCGTGAAGGAAATTACCGGCGGCAAGGGCGTGAAAGTGGTCTACGACTCGGTCGGCAAGGACACCTGGGACAAGTCACTCGACTGCCTGCGCCCGTTCGGGTTGATGGCGAGCTTCGGCAATGCCTCGGGCGTGGTGGCGCCGTTCGCACCCGGCATGCTCGGCGCGAAGGGCTCGCTGTACGTGACGCGCCAAACGTTGTTCACGCACATCGCGACGCGCGAGTCGACCCAGGCGATGGCCGATGAGTTGTTCGCCGTCGTGGTCAGCGGGCAGGTGAAGATCCACATCACGCAACGCTATGCGTTGGCCGATGTGGCGCAGGCGCACCTCGATTTGGAGGCGCGCAAGACAACTGGCTGCAGCGTGTTGATTCCGTGAGCGACTGACGCAACCGAGGTCAACGACCGCGGCGCACGCGCAGCAGTTCATCCAGGATCAAAAGCGCCGCGCCGACCGTGATCGCGCTGTCGGCGATGTTGAACGACGGAAATGCCGCGCTGTTCCAGTGCAGCTGAATGAAGTCGACCACCGAGCCGTGCAGCAGACGGTCGATCACGTTGCCCACGGCGCCGCCGAGGATCAGCGCGAGTGCCCAGCCGAACAAACGCTGGCCGCCATGGCGCGCGAGCATCCACACGATGAAGACGACGGCGACGAGCGCTAAGCCGATGAAGAACCAGCGCTGCCAGCCCGACGACGCATGCAGGAACGAGAACGCCGCGCCGGTGTTGCGCCAGTGCACGAGGTTGAAGAACGCGTTGACGGTGCGGCTGTCGCCGATCGCCATCGTGCGCAGGATCATCGCTTTCGTGATCTGGTCGAGCAGGATCACGATGGCAGCGATGCCGAGCCAAGGGAGCAGGGAGGAGCGGGTAGCGTTGCGTGAGGCCATGAGATTGAGTTCAAGCGTCGCCCATGCGGGTACGCAGTGTGGAAGGATTGCGTGCGGTGTGGAAGACGGCCTGGACGACGGTCCGACCGTCTTACAAGCGATAAAAGAGGGCGTAGGGAAAGCGACGGATCACCACCCGACGAAACCCGGTCTGCTCGACGAACCCGTGGGATTCCGGTTGATTGGCGATGTGATTCAGAGCAGCTTCGACGGCGCGCTCGAACGCGTGACCTCGAACCGCACGGTCGCCTTCGTACCAGCGTACAGCGGCGAGGTATTCGGCAGCGGCAGTTCGGGTGAAGTCAGGACGCTGGCACATTCACCCTCGCGGAGCATCTGCTTGACCTGCTCCCAGGTGTAGGTCTGTTGGTCACCGGCCGCGAAGCGTGCGGCACGGCGCTTCAGCTCTTCGATTTGCCATTCGGGTACCTGCAGCGCATGCGCGTCCGCCTCAATGCTGTCCCACAGTTCTTCCGCAAGCTGTTGGCGCTGACCAGCCGGCAGTGCGAACAATTCGGGGAACCGATGAGAGGGATTCATGGCAACTCCAAATGAGGTGGGTCTATGCCACTGTACGGTGTTCACCAGCACCGTACAAATTGCTCACGCAGCGCCCGCAGATCGTCGGGTGTGCAGCATCGCCGCCGACGTCGTCGCGGTAGTGCCAGCAGCGGTCGCACTTGGTCGAGGTCGATGGCATGACTTCGACGTGCAGCTCGGTCGCTGTCGATAACACGGCCTTCGACGTGATCGTGACGAAGCGCAGGTCTTCGCCCAGCGACGCGAGCAGCGCGTGGTCGGTTTCGTTGGCGCCGATGCTCAGATTCGCCTGCAGCGACGAGCCCACTTGGCCCGCGGCGCGCACCGCTTCGATCTCCTTGTTCGCCACGTCGCGGATCGCACGAATGCGCGCCCACTTCGCGAGCAGCTCGTCGCTGTGCCACGCGCCGGTGTCGACGTAAGTCTCGGTGAAGATCGAGACCGACTTCTCTGACGTCGAACTCGCAGGCGCGAAGAGCTTCCACGCCTCTTCGGCCGTGAAGCTCAAGAACGGCGCCATCCAGCGCAGCATCGCATGCGTGATGTGCCACAGCGCGGTCTGCGCCGAGCGGCGCGCGAGGCTTTTCGGCGCAGTGGTGTAGAGGCGGTCCTTCAGCACGTCGAGGTAGAACGCCCCGAGGTCTTCGCTGCAGAACACTTGCAGCTTCGCGACCACGGGGTGGAACTCGTAGACCTCGTAGTGCGCGAGCACCTCGCACTGAAACTGCGCCGCGCGGGCGAGCGCCCAGCGGTCGATCTCGAGCATCTCGGCGAGTGGCACGGCATCTTTGGTCGCGTCGAAATCGCTGGTGTTCGCGAGCAAAAAGCGCAGCGTGTTGCGGATGCGGCGGTACGAATCGACGACGCGGGCGAGGATTTTTTCGTCGATGCCGAGGTCGCCCGAATAGTCGGTCGCGGCGCACCACAGGCGCAGGATCTCGCCGCCGTGCTTCTGTGCCGATTCGGCCAGTGGCATGTAGTTGCCCAGGCTCTTGCTCATCTTGCGGCCCGCGCCGTCGACCGTGAAGCCGTGCGTCAACAGGCCGCGGTACGGCGCGTGGCCGTGCATCGCGCAGGCGATCAGCAGCGCCGAGTGAAACCAGCCGCGGTGCTGGTCGTGGCCTTCGACGTAGAGGTCGGCTTCTTCGCGGTCGCTGGTGGCACCCGGGTGACTGCCCGACTTCTCGTTGAGCACGTGAAAGAAGGTCGAGCCCGAGTCGAACCAGACATCGAGGATGTCGTTGCTCTTGGTGTAGTCGGGCGCTTCGCCACCGAGCACGTCGGCGGTGGTCAGCTTCGACCACGCTTCGACACCGCCTTGCTCGACGATGCCCGCTGCACGGTCGATCAGCGCCATCGTGTCGGGGTGCAGCTCGCCGGTTTCCTTGTGCAGAAAAAACGGCAGCGGCACACCCCAGTTGCGCTGTCGGCTGATGCACCAGTCGGGCCGGTTGGCGATCATGTCGTGCAGGCGCGCCTTGCCGTTCTCGGGGTAGAAGGTCGTCTGCTGGATCGCCGCGAGCGCGGTCTGGCGCAGGGTCTTGGCAGGTTGCTCCGTTGCGAACACACCGGCGCTGCCCGGCCCGGCTTCGTCCATCCGCACGAACCACTGCGCCGCAGCGCGGTAGATCACCGGCGTCTTGTGGCGCCAGCAATGCGGGTAGCTGTGCGTGAGCGTCGAGGTCGCGAACAGGCGGCCGGCATCGCGCAATGCATCGGCGACCAAAGGCGCGGCCTTCCATATGTTGAGGCCACCGAACAGCGGCAGGCTCGCCTCGTAGCGGCCGTTGCCCTGCACCGGGTTCAGGATGTCGTCGAGCGCGAGGCCGTGCGCGCGGCAGGAGTTGAAGTCTTCGATGCCGTAGGCCGGCGCCGAGTGGACGATGCCGGTGCCGTCGTCGTCGGTCGCGTACTCGGCCGCGTAGACCGGCGCGAGGCGGTCATAGCCGGGGTCGACTTTCGCGAGCGGGTGGTGGAAGTTCAAGCCCTCGAGCTTGGCGCCCGTGGTGGTCGCGATCACCGTGCCTTCGAGGTCGTAGCGCGCGAGGCATTTGAGCACCAGCGCGCTCGCGAGCACGAGCAGGCCTCGCTTTGTGTCGACGAGCGAATACGCGATCGCCGGGCCGACGTTGAGCGCCTGGTTCGCGGGGATGGTCCACGCGGTCGTGGTCCAGATCACAGCGAACGCGTCTTTCGTGACGTCCTTCGAAAGAAAGGGCAACCCGAACGCGGCCGCGAGCTTGGCCGGCTCGGCCGCAAGAAAACCCACATCGACCGTTTGCGATTTCTTGTCGGCGTACTCGATCTCGAACTCGGCCAGCGACGAGTGGCAATCGAAGCACCAATACACCGGCTTGAGCCCGCGGTAGACAAAGCCGCGCTCGATGAGTTTCTTCAGCACGCGGATCTCGTTCGCCTCGTTGCCGAAATCCATCGTGCGGTACGGATGCTCCCAGTCGCCGAGCACGCCGACGCGTTTGAAGTCGGCCATCTGCTGCGCGATCTGCTCGCCGGCATACGCACGGCTTTTGGCCTGTACGTCGGCGCGCTCGAGGTTGCGGCCGAAGGTCTTTTCGATCTGGTTCTCGATCGGCAGGCCGTGGCAGTCCCAGCCCGGCGTGTAGCGCGCGTCCATGCCTTTGAGCTGGCGCGCCTTGACGATCATGTCTTTCAGGATCTTGTTCGCGGCGTGGCCGACGTGCAGCGTGCCGTTGGCATACGGCGGGCCGTCGTGCAGCACGAAGCGCGGTTTGCCGATGCGGGCATCGCGCAGGCGCTGGTAGACACCTTGATCGGTCCACTCCTTGACCCAACCCGGCTCGCGCTTGGGCAGGTCGCCGCGCATCGGGAAGGGCGTGTCCGGCAGGTTCAGCGTGGAGCGGTAGTCGGTGCGGTCGGTGGTGTGGTTGTCGGCGGGCATGGTGGCGCTCGATGGGTGCGATCCAGTGCCCGCAGCGGGTCAGCGAATCGAATTTGAAGCCCGCGTTTGCCGCGGGTGCGCTTCGAGGGATCGACGGGCGAGGCGCCGGTCAAATAATTCGGTCGCGGCTGGTCTGGCGATGGTCGGCGGCGTGTGCGGCGCGGGCGGTGCTCGCAGTGTTTGCGGCGAAAAAAGCGCGCGTGTCGAGCACGTCTTTTTCGATCGCGGCGGTGAGTGCCGGCAGCCCGTCGTAGCGGGCTTCATCGCGTAGTTTGTGCAGCAGTTCCACGCCGACGAGTTTACCGTAGCCGCCGTTGACGCCGAGCGATGCGGGCCAGTCGAGCACATAGGTTTCGAGCAGCACGCGGCCGCTGTCGTCGACGGTCGGGCGCCTGCCGAGGCTGGCCACGCCGTCTAGCGGCGGCGTGCTGGCGTCGTCGAAGAGGCCGTGCACGCGCACCGCATAGATACCGAGCGCAGCGGGCTTCGGGTGGCTGAAGCGCAGGTTCAGGGTGCGATAACCGTCGTCGCGGCCTGGTGCGCTCGCGCCCAAGCTCCGGCCGAGTTTCCTGCCGTGCACCACGTGGCCGCTGATGCTGTACGGCCGGCCGAGCAACGTGGCAGCGCGCGCCATGTCGCCCTTGGCCAGCGCCTCGCGCACCGCGGAACTCGAAACGCGCGAGCCGCGCACCTCGTAGCTGTTCATGCGCGCCACGTCGAAGCCGGCGCGCTGGCCAGCGGCGTCGAGCATCTTGTAGTCGCCCGCGCGCTTGGCGCCGAAGCAAAAGTCGTCACCGACCAGCACGTATTTCGTGCCGAGGCCGAGCACCAGCACGTCATCGATGAAGGCCTGCGGCGACTGCGCGGCGAAGGCCTGGTCGAAGCGCAGTACCACCACTTGCTCGATGCCGCAGCGGTGCAGCTCGCCAAGCTTGTCGCGCAGCGTGGCGATGCGTGCCGGCGCGAGCTCGGGCTTGTGCAACAGCGCCGCGAAGTAGTCGCGCGGGTGCGGCTCGAAGGTCATCACGCACGACGGCAGGCCGCGGTGTTTGGCTTCGGAGACGAGCAGCGCGAGCATCGCCTGGTGGCCGCGGTGCACACCGTCGAAGTTGCCGATCGTGAGCGCGCAGGCGGGCGCGATGCCGGGGTGGTGAAAGCCGCGAAACACTTGCATAGGTGCGGCATTATCGGCTGCGCTTCAGTCGCCGCCTGGCGCGCGCTGCGCCTGATTCAGGTGCCGATAGACGAGCCCGCGTGACACGCCAAGTTGGCGCGCGGCCTTCGAGACATTGCCGTCGCAGGCCTTCAGCGTCTGCACGATCAGGTGGCGGTCGCTGTCGCGCAGTGTGCCGATCGATGCCGATGCCGATGCCGATGTCGGCACGTCGGCACGCGCTTCGGCGAGTGCTGAAACTGGCTGCACCTGCATCTGCATCTGGAACAGCGGCCCGGCGCCGTCGCGCGCTTGCATGCGTGCCGCGATCCACACGTTCAGCCCGTTCGGCAAGCGGTGCAGCGCGGGGTTCGCGGAGCGCGTCAGCAGCGCGAGGCGGTTCGCGGTGATGCCGAAAATCTCGTCGGCATGCAGCCCCGTGTCGCCTTGCGCCAAGCCGAGCAGGCGCGCGCCGACGTTGTTGACCCACGCGATGCCGCCGTTGGCGTCGAGCCCGGCCAGGCCCTCCATCGGTGTGCCGAGCAGCGCCGGCGTGGTCTGCAGGTGCACGACGATGTGCTCGCGCGATTGCGCGCGCAGCAGCTGGTTTTCGATCGTGGTCGCGTACAGCGCCACCACGGCGCCCGCGTCGAAGCCGAAGGTGCGGCCCTCGGAAGTGAGGTCGAGCACCGCGGCGATGCGCCCGTGCACATCGCGGATCGGCGCGGCGGCGCAGTGCAGTACTTGCATGTGGCCGAAGAAGTGCTCGCCGCCGAGCACCAGGCAAGGCTGGCCGGTGCGCAGCGTGATGCCCGGCGCGCCGGTGCCGACGTGCGCTTCGTCGAGATTCACGCCGATGCGGCGCGCCAGCGGCAACAAGGTTTCGCCGTGGTCGGCGGCCGAACGCGTCGCGTGCACGACCACGCCGTGCGGGTCGGTCAGGATCGCGGTGCAAGCAGTGCCCGCGAGCGTGTGTTCGAGCTGGTCGAGGTCGCTCGCCGCGGCCTGCAGCAGCACCTGGCTGCGTGCCAGCGCCGAGTGCACGCGGCTCGGCGTGACCGGGTTGAACGCGATGCGCTCGACCGGGTCGCGGCGGCTCTGCACGCAGCGCGACCACGACTGGATCACACCTTCGCTGACCAGCCCCGAGGGCCGCAAGCCATCCTCGAAATAGCGCTGGCGGGCGAGCGCGAGGCGTTGCTGCGGGGTCGAGAAAAACGGCTGCGCGGGCAGCGCGTCGAGGCCGGGGCGGGCGGGTCGAATGTCCATGGGCGGTCTCCTGACGGTGGCTCGGATGGCGCGGGCAGGGCGGGGCAGAAAGGGGCCGCGCGGGTCAGCGGATCGCCACGCCCCAAGGCAGTTTGCCCACCGTCACGTCGGCGGTTTTCACATTGCGCTCGGTGTCGATCACGCTGACCGCGCCCGAGCGGCCGCAGGCGACGTAGAGCTTCTTGCCGTCGGGCGTCAACGCCATGTTCCAGGGGCGTTGGCCGACGCCGATCGTGGCGACGATCGTGCGGCTCGCGGTGTCGAACACCGAGACGGTCGCGTCGCCGCCGTTCGACACGTAGACGCGCTTGCCATCGGGGTGCACCGCGATGCCGTTGGCGCGTGGCCCGGCCTTCAGTTTGGCGACGACCGCGAAGCTGCGCGTGTCCATCACGAACAGCTCGCTCGAGTTTTCTGCGGCCACATAGGCGAGCGTGCTGTCGGGCGAAAAGCCGATGCCGCGGGGCCGCGCGCCGACGGCGATCTGCGCGACCTGCGCGCGTTTGCCGAAATCGATCACGTCGACCGCGCCGCCGTCTTCGGCGCTCACGAACAGCAGCTTGCCGTCGGGGCTGAACACCGCGTGCTCCGGGTTCTTGCCGCGCACCTTGACGACGAAGACCTTGCGGTTCGTCGCGGTCTCCACGAACGCCACTTCGTTCGACTCTTCGATCGCTGCGGCGATCCAGCGCCCGTCGGGCGAAATGCCCAAACCCTCGGGCGATTCGCCGAGGTCGATCGCGCCTGCGGGCTCGCGCTTGACGAGGTCGAGCATCACGAGCCGGTTGCCCGGCTGGTCGCTCACGTACGCACGCGTGCCGTCGAGGCTGATCACGGTGCCGCGTGGCTTTTTGCCGGCCGGAAATTCGTAGACGACCTGGTCGGTCTGGGTGTCGATGACGCTCAGGTTGCCCGAGCCTTCGTTGGGCACGTAGGCGAACGGCGCCGCACTCGCAGTGGTGGTGGCGGCGGTGCCGGCGAGGGCCAGCGAAACGAGCAGTCGGCGCAGCGGGAATCGGGGTCGAAGGTGCATGGTTTTTCCAGGTTCAGAAAGGGCGGCGCAGCGGGCGCGAAGCAGGCGCATTCGCCCACGGCCAGATGCGTGAGAAAACGGTGTCACGGTCGATCAATGCATGCTTACAGGCTACCGACACGTGGCCGATGATGAGCGCGGTGAAGACGAATGCGGTCGCGACGTGCAGTCCATTGAACACGGCGTAGACCGCAGGCAGGTCGGGTCCCCAGGGTGGCACGGCGATGCCGAAAAATTTCACGCCGTACTTGCTGAAGTTCGATGCGATGTAGCCCGAGGTCGGCATCAGCAGCATGCACGCGTAGAGCGCGCCGTGGCCGAGGCGCGCCGCACGGCGCTGCCACGGCGCCATCGCGGCCGGCCAATCTGGTGGCCGGTGCCGCAGCCGCCACAGCAGCCGCAACACGATCAGCACGCCGAGCGTGATGCCGATGGACTTGTGCAGGTTGATCACCGCGCCGCGCATGGGCGTGTTGCGCGGCGCGATCTCGTCGAGCAAGAAGCCGAAGCCGATCTGCACCAGCAGCGCCGCGCCGATCAACCAGTGCAGCGCGGCGGCAACGCGGCCGTAGCGCCCCTGAATGTCGACCGGAAGGCCCATGCAGCCGCGTCTCAGAATTTCAGCGTGGCCGAGGCGCCGGCCAGCCAGGTGCGGCCGGGTGCGGGCTCGAAGTAGCGGCCGTTGCCATCGTTGACGATCACCGAGCCGGCGTACTTGCGGTCGAACAGGTTGTCGCCCCGCACGAAGCCGCCGAGCTCCCACGGCCCGGCGTTGACGACGTAGCCGAGGTTGGCCGAGAGCACGGCGTAACGCGGCGCCGCGTCGTTGTTGATGTCGTTGACCGGCACACCGGTCAAGTAGCGCGCCTCCAGCCCACCGCGCACGCCGGTCGGTGGAGACCAGTTCAGCGCCGCGAACAGTGAACCGCGCGCGATGCCGGGGATGCGGTTGCCGCCCGGAATCGTGACTTGCGTGAGCGCGGTGCAAGGCGTGGCCGCGCAAGTATTGAAGCTGTCGCGATAAGTCGCGTCGAGCGCGGTCGCGGCGAGCTGCGCGCGCAGGTGCTGGTAGAAGCTTGCCGACCAGCCGAGCTCGACGCCGGTGCGGCGCGTAGCTCCAGCGTTTTGAAACGTGGCACGGCCGAACTGGTTGGTCTGCGTAACGATCTCGTCCTCGGTGCCGGTCTGGAATACCGCCGCGGTGAATTCGCCCCAACCGGTCGGCCGCGCCTTCAGGCCGAGCTCGACGCTGGTGCTTTTCGACGACTGGAGCCCGAAGTTCAGGCCGGTGCCGCCGCCTGATCGGTAGGCGAGCTCGTTGAGCGTCGGTGTCTCGAAGCCGCGGCCGGCGGTGGCGTAAAAGTGCAGCTGGTCGCTCAACGCGAACATCACGCCGATCACCGGCAGCGTGGCGCCATAGCGGGCGCTGCCGCTGTCATCGGGGTTGGCGCCGGTGATGAAAGCGTCTTTGGAATCGAAGTGCACGCTGCTGTGGCGAACGCCGGCGTTGACCGACCACTGCGGTGTCAGCTGCCACGCGGCCTGCAGGTACTGGTCGAAGGCCGAGACGCTGTTGTTCTCGTCGCGCCGCAGCGCGCCCTGCACGCCGGGCGTGGCACCGATGAAGTTGCGAAAGCCTTGGCGGTGCTCGTCGAGCGTGTCGTAGGCGACGCCGCTGACCAGCGTCAACGGCGCGTCGAGCAATTGGGTCTTGAATGTCCAGCGTGCATCGAGGCCTTTGTAGTCGCGGCCCAGCACGATCACGCCGCCGGGGTGCAGCGGGTTGTTTTGCGTAGCGATCGGGATCGCCTGGTACTGCTGCGTGCCGCGGTGGCCGAGGTAGCCTGAGAGCTGAATCGCGTTCGCTGTGTCGATTCGCTTTTCATAGACCACGCCGCCCTGCGTCTGGTTCACGGACTTGCGTGTGTCGAACGTGATGGCCGAAGCGTCGACCCCACGCGGGTTGGCATCGAACTGCAGCCGCGAAAGGCCGAGCGGGTCTTGCGCCTGCGGCAGCGCGAGGCTGTTGGCGATCAGCGTGAGCTTGCTGTCGCCCTCGGGCCGCAGCGTCAGCTTGGCGTTGCCGAGGTTGCGCTCGGCCGCGCTCTGGTCGCGGTAGCCGCCGGTGCGGAAGTGACTGGCGCCGACCACGTAGCCGAGTGCGCCGTTGTCACCACTCGACCCGCTGGCTTGCGCCGAGTAGCGCAGCATGCCGTCGCTGCCGCCGGCGGCGCCGAAGGTCAGGCGCGGCGCGCCGCTGCCTTCTTCGGTGAACACCTGGATCACGCCGCCCGAGGAGTTGCCGTACAGCGCCGAGAACGGCCCGCGCAGCACTTCGATGCGGCCGACCGAGCCGAGGTCGACGTTGGTGATCTGGCCTTGGCCATCGGGCAGCGTGGCGGGAATGCCGTCGACGTACAAGCGCACGCCGCGGATGCCGAAGGTCGAGCGCGCGCCGAAGCCGCGCACCGAGATCTGCACGTCCTGCGCGTAGTTTTGCCGGTCGCGCGCCAGCAAGCCGGGCACGCCGCCGAGGCTCTCGGAAATGTTGACTTGCGCGCGGCCGTTGCGCACCGCGTCGCCATCGATGCGGTCGATCGAGGCCGGCACGTCGAACGCACGTGCTTCGGTGCGGGTGGCGGTCACGACGACGGGCGCAAGCTGCGCGGTGGTGGCAGCAGACGCTGCAGCGAGCGGCGGATTCGCAGCGGTCTGCGCGAAGGTCGAGCCGGGTGCGGCCAAGCAGTAAAGCGCGGCGGCGGAAATCAATCGCATGTTTTCTCCAGAGTGTTATTTCGTAGCCCCGTCTGCGCGGGATCGACCAAAAAGCAGTATCGGCGAACTGCCCGGGCCGCGCAGCGGTTGGCATGACAATCCCCAGTCGGGAAACCCTATGAAACGCGCTGCGTTCGCAGGGTACCCACGTCAGCAAACTCATTCACCCATGCGCATCGAAACCCTTCGCGAACGCCTGCGTGCCCACGGCGCCGGGCCGGCCCATGTGCACCGCGTGCTGCGGTTGTGGGCGATGGCGCTGCCGCAGGGCAGCGGCAAGCGCAAGCCGGAAGACTTCTTGCCGCTCGCCGTGCGCGCGATGCTGCCGGCGCTCGAAGTCGAACTCGCCGGGCTCGCGCGGCTGCGCTCCGAGCATCCAGCCGACGATGGCTCCTCGCGCTTGCTCGTCGAGCTGGCCGACGGCCAGGCGGTCGAGAGCGTGCTGCTGCCGCGCGGTGGCGTGTGCGTGTCGACCCAGCTCGGCTGCGCGGTCGGCTGCGTGTTTTGCATGACCGGGCGCGAGGGCTTGCTGCGCCAGCTCGGCAGTGCCGAGATCGTCGCGCAGGTGGTGCTCGCGCGAACCTTGCGGCCGGTCAAGAAGGTCGTGTTCATGGGCATGGGCGAGCCCGCGCACAACCTCGACAACGTGGCCGAGGCGATCGAGCTGCTCGGCACCGCGGGCGGCATCGGCCACAAGAACCTGGTGTTCTCGACCGTCGGCGATCGCCGCGTGTTCGAGGTGTTGCCGCGCCTCAGCGTGCGGCCAGCGCTCGCGCTTTCGCTGCACTCGACCGACGCCGAGGTACGCGCGCACCTGATGCCACGCGCACCGCGCATCGCGCCGGCCGAGCTGGTCGAGCTCGGCGACGGCTATGCACGCGCCACCGGCTACCCCATCCAATACCAGTGGACGCTGCTCGCCGGCATCAACGACACCGATGCCGAGCTCGACGGCGTCGTGGCACTGTTGCGCGGCAAGTACGCGCTGCTCAACATGATCCCGTACAACACCGTCGAGGGGCTCGACTTCGCCCGCCCGACGCGCGAGCGCGCCGAGGCCATCGCGCGCGGGCTCCGCGCACGCGGCGTGCTCACCAAGCTACGCCAGTCGGCCGGGCAAGACGTGCAGGGCGGCTGCGGGCAATTGCGCGCACGCGCGGTCGCGCCACAACCGTTGCGTGACGTCACGCCGCAAACCATCACGCTGCATCGGCCCGCCACTTGCTCACCGACCCCCGCATGAACGACCAACCCGCCACGCCATTCACGCACGACAAAGAGCAGATCGCCGCGCTCGAACCCTTCGAGCGCCTGCCGCTGTCACGCATCGAGCTCATTGCAACCGAGGCCCAGGCCGAGCGGGCGATTACCGAGCTCGCCGGCGCCGCCGTGCTCGGCTTCGACACCGAATCGAAGCCGACCTTCGCCAAAGGCGAGGTCTCCGACGGGCCGCACATCGTGCAGCTCGCCACGCGCGAGAAGGCTTGGATTTTCCAATTGCACGACCCGGTGTGCCGCGCCGCGCTGGCCGGCCTGCTCGCGTCGCACGCGTCGAAGAAAGTCGGCTTCGGACTCGGTGACGACGTGAAGCGCATCCGCAGCAAGCTCGGTGTCGAGGCCTTCGGCGTCGTCGACCTGAACCACCTGTTCCGCGCCCGCGGCTACCGCAAAGACATCGGCGTGAAAACCGCGGTGGCGGTGCTGTTCGAGCGACGCTTTTTAAAGTCGGGCAAAGCCAGCACCTCGAACTGGGCTGCGCGGCAGCTGAGCGAGAGCCAGTTGATGTACGCGGCGAACGACGCATGGGCGGCGGTGCGGGTGTTCGAGGCGATGGGCAACTGGCCCTAGCCCAACCCTCAAGGCCAGACCGTTTCCATGTTCGTCATCGGCCGCGACTACACACGCAACGAGATTCACGCGCAGCTCGGCGGGAGCAAGGTGTCGTGCCTGCCCACGCGCGACGGGGCCATCGTTGCCGCATGCCTGACTGCGGCGTTCAGCCCGGACGCACCGCGCGTCGTGCTGTGCGGCCAGGGCCCACGCACCGGCCCGGTGAGCGCGATGCTGGCCCGGCACCGTGGTGCGATCCCGGTGTTCATGAAGCTGGGCGCCAGTCGTTGGGAGTTTCGCGGCGCATTCGAGGTGACCGGGTCGCTCGTCGCCGGTGCGCGGTTCGAAAGCCTCATTCAGGGTTCGGGCCGCGCCGTCGATAGCGTCTCGGTGGTCGTCTTGCTCGAGCCGACTGCGTGATCGCGGGCGTTTGTCGCTCGTCTCGGTTCTCCTTTGCGTGCAGCGCGGCGCAGCGCCGCCTCCTGTACGCTCGCGGGTTACCCCGGATTCTCAGGAGACACCGATGAAAGACTTCCCCGCCCGCGAAAAGCTCGACCTGACCGAGAAGGTCGCGCGCTACTTGGTGCTCGCCGGCACGCTCGACAAGAACTCGGCGCCCGACGACTACGACATGGCCAACGAGTTGAGCCTGGAGCTGGCGATGGTGCTGCCGATGGCGGTGTATCGCGCGATGGTCGAGGCCGCGGCGCACCCCGATGGCAAGGTCAACCCGGCCACCGTGGCGGTGATGATGCGCAAGGAAATGATGGCCGACGGCGAGGCCGAGCTGCACCCCGAGCAAGTCGTCTTTCACACGCCCGGCGTCACCAGCAAGCCGCGCAGCAAGGCGCACTGATCAGGCGCGCTGGTTGACCCAGACGCTCTGACCGACGCCCCTCGAAGCCTGCACCAACGCCGCGCCGCTCGGTCGCCTACTCCGCCATCAACTCGGCCAGCCCGATCGCCCGGCCGACTTGCGGGTCGGCGGGCGCGATCCAGGTCGTGCCCGTTTCCGCGCTCCAGCGTTGCAACTCGCCGCTTGCGAGTGCGCGCTCGATCACGCGGTTCGCGGCCGCCATCACTTCGGGCGCATCGTCGCGCGCGACCAGGCCGATGTTGATGCGCAGCGGGTGAACGTAGGCCGCGCGGCGCACGCCGCTCACAGGGTGCGCGAGGCGCCAGGCGTCGTAGCGGTCGAGTGAGGCGAGGGTGGCGTCGATGCGACCGGCGTCGAGCGCCTCCAATGCATCCTCGTTTTTCGACAAGCTGACCTGTTGCGCGCGCAGCTTGCCGTTGCGATACAGCGTGACCGCAGTGCCGGCCATCGTGCCGGCGACGACGCCGATGCGCGCGTCGCCGAGCTGGCCGAGCGTGGCCGTCTCGCGTGCCGGCTCGCGCACCAGCAGGGCGAGCGCGACGGCGTGGTACGCGCGGCTCGGCACGAGCGTGCCAAGCGTGACCCACTCGCGCAGCGGTGCGCGCTTGGCACCCGGGTGGTCGGGCACGCGCGAGGTCGGGCGCGACGCGAGGCCGAGGTCGCCGGCCAGCAGCGGAAAGCCGCTCGCGAGCGCGCACACGCCCGACGAGAGCAGCGCGTTGACTTCATGCGCGAGCGTGCTCTCGGCCTCGTATTTCGACTCGAACGGTACGAGCTGCAACGGCCGCCCGAGTTCGGCGGCCACGCCCTGGGCCACGCGCACGTCGAGCCCGCGCAACTCGCCGCCGACGGCGTAAGACAGCGGCGGGTTGTTCTCGGCCATGCAGACGGTGAGCGGCGGGGCCGCGCTTGCGGTGCTGGCAGCGCCGATCGCGAGCGCCGCGGCGAACGGTGCAAAACGCAGGGAGGCAGGTGCGCCCCGATGGCTTCGGTCCACGCTCAAGGCGCCTTGCCGCCGCGGCTGCCCACATACGCCCACAGCAGCGCGACCTGCTCCTGCGTCAGCGCTTCCTTGAACGACGGCATGTTGCCCTTGCCCTGCGTCACCGAGGCCTGAAAGCGTTCCGCGTCGTCGACCGGAAAGCGCCGCAGGTCGTACACCGTCGTGCCCGAGTTCACCATGTTGCGGCCGTGGCACTGGGCGCAGGTGCGGTGGTATTGCTCGCGGCCTTGGTCGATCTCGTCGGGCTGAAAGGGCGCTTGCTGCGCGCCGGCCAGCGCCGCGAACGACGCGCCGGCGGCCAGCGCGAAAGCGAACGCCGGCAGCCGCATCTTCATCGAATCGCGAAGGTCCAGAGCGAGCCGCCGGCCGGCGTCTGCGCCATGCGCTCGTCGCCGAGCAACGCCCACACGCCGCCGCCGCCCGAGACGATCGACACGTACTGCTTGCCGTCTTTTTCCCAGGTGACGGGCAGGCCGATGATTCCGGAGCCGGTCTGGAACTGCCACAGCTTCTTGCCGGTGTCGGCGTCGACCGCGATCACCTCGCCGGTGGCCGCGCCGGTAAACACCAAACCGCCGCCGGTCGAGAGCGTACCGGCCATGCTCGGCTGGCCGGGCCAAGCCATCTGCCACTTGCTCTTGCCGGTCATTGGGTCGATCGCGCTCAGGTAGCCGTGCGGCTGGTCCTTCGGCATGGTGACGCCGCGGAAGTTGACGCCGAGGTACCACTCGCCCTGCTTGTACTCGGGCTTGGCGATCTGGTAAGGCCAGCTGATGTTCAGCGTGTTCGCGTAGGCCAGTTTGGTGGCGGGGTTCCACGACATCGGTTGCCAGTTCTTGCCGCCCAGCACCGACGGGAATATCTCTTCGTCGCCACCGGCGCGCACGCGCTTGAACACGGCCGACTCCACCGGCCGGCCTGTCGCCATGTCGATCTTGTCGGCCCAGTTGACCTTGACGTAGGGGTTGGCCGCCAGCAGCTTGCCGTTGGCGCGGTCGAGCACATAGAAAAAGCCGTTGCGGTTGGCCTGCGCCAGCACCTTGCGCTTGGCGCCGCCGATCTCCATGTCGATCAGCATCCCGACTTCGGTGGCGTCGTAGTCGAACGGGTCGTTGGGCGAAAACTGGTAGTGCCAGACGAGCTCGCCGGTCTTGGGGCGAAACGCGAGCACCGAGTCGACGTAGAGGTTGTCGCCCTTGCGCGCCTCGGGGTTCCACGGGCCGCCGTTGCCGGTGCCCCAGTAGACGAGGTCGAGCTCGGGGTCGTAGGCGCCGGTCAGCCAGGTGGGGGCGCCGCCTTTCATCGCGGTGTCGCCAGGCCAGGTGTCGCCACCTTTTTCGCCGGGAGCGGCCGTGGTGAAGAAATGCCAGAGGTTCTTGCCGGTCTCGAGATCCCAGCCGTCGATGAAACCGCGCGTGCCGTACTCGCCGCCGGCGATGCCGGTCATCAGCACGCCGTTGGCAATCAGCGGCGCGGCCGTCATCGCGTGGCCTTGCTTGTAGTCGGCGGCCTTCGACTTCCAGAGTTGCTTGCCGGTCTTGGCGTCGTAGGCGATCACGTGGGCGTCGAGCGTGGTGCGGTAGACCTTGCCGTTGTGGATCGCGACGCCGCGGTTGAGCAGGCCGCAGCACGCCATCTTGAACACGTCGGAGGCGAACTCGAGCTCCTGTTTCCAGAGCTGCCGGCCGGTGAGGGCGTCGACCGCGACCGTGCTGGTGTGCGTCGTCACGAACATCACACCGTCGAAGATCACCGGCTGAGACTCCTGGCCTTGCGAATTGTTCAGGCTGTAGTTCCAGACCGGCACGAGCTTGTCGACGTTGCCCTTGTTGATCGTCTTGAGCGCGCTGTAGCGCTGGTTGGCGTAGCCCATGCCGTACGTCAGCACGTCGCCGGGCGTGGCCTGGTCGTCGGTGAGGTCCTTGGCGGTCTGCGCTTGCGCGCTGGTGGCCGCAGCGAGCGCGAGGGTGCAGGCCAATGCAAGTTTGCCGATGTGGGGTGCCTTCATGCTGTCTCCGTTTTGTTGCTTCGAACGGCTCATGCGAATGCTTGTGCGCCACGACCGCTGCCGCAACGGCATGGCGCCAGGGAGGGGCTGGAACCTAGGGGCATCCCTGATCCGGCACGGCACGCAAGCGCAGTCGCCGGACACCTGCAGTGAGCCCGTAATTACAAACGGGCGCGGCCTGAATTGCGCCGCGCCGACGTGTCTCACGATGGAACAGTGGCGCGGCCCGGTCTGGCGCTACCACCGCCTGTCAAGCGCCGAACAGCACCGCCGGCCCGGCCAGCCAACGCCAGGCGCCCGGTGCCAAGTCGGCCGGCAACGCGAGCGCGCCGTACGAGCTGCGGTGCAGCGTGTCGACCGTGTTGCCTGTCGCGGCGACCATGCGCTTGACCTGGTGGTACTTGCCTTCGAGCAGCGTCATGCGCAGCGCGTGATCGCCGGTCTGCTCGGCCGCTGCGGCGCGCACCGGCAGTGGGTCGTCGTGCAGGATGACGCCGTGCAAGAGTTCATCGATCTGCTTCGGTGTGACCGCGTCGATCGTGCCGATCTCGTAGACCTTGGGCACGTGCTTTTTCGGTGACGTGAGGCGGTGGATGAGCGCGCCGTCGTCGGTCATCAGCAGCAGGCCGGTGGTGTCTTCGTCGAGCCGGCCGACCGGTTGCAGACCACGCACGCGCAGCGGCAGCGGCAGCAGGCTCATCACGCTCGGGTGGTGCTTGGGTTTTTGCGAGCACTCGTAGCCGGAAGGTTTGTGCAGCAGCACCAGCGCCTTGGCGCAGTACGGCCACAGCTCGCCGCGCACGCCGAAGGTGAGGCCTGCCGGGTCGATGTCGAAGAACGGGTCGTCGCAGACCGTGCCCTCGAGCGTGACGTGACCACCAAAGATCAAGCCTTCGCATTCGCGGCGCGCGCCGAAGCCTTGGGAGAACAGCACTTGGGAAAGTCTCATGCCTGCATTTTCGCTTTCACGTGAGACCGCGGGCCGAGCGACCTTTCCAGCAACGGACGACACGCTGTGAGCAGGCATGATCCAAAAAGACTTTGTTCCGAGACAACATGGCGGTTTTCTTCACCACTCCCGGCGCCTTTCGCGATTGGCTGGAAGCGAATGCGGCGGGCGCGCCGGAACTGCTCGTCGGCTTTCACAAGATTAGCTCGGGCCGACCGAGCATGTCGTGGTCGGAGTCGGTCGACGAAGCGCTGTGCTTCGGCTGGATCGACGGCGTGCGCAAACGCATCGACGACGCCACCTACTCGATCCGCTTCACGCCCAGAAAGCCGGCATCGGTCTGGAGTGCCATCAACATCGCGAAGGTTGCGGGGCTTCAGGCCGAAGGGCGCATGAGGCCGGCGGGCGCCGAGGCGTTCGCGAGGCGGACCGAGGCAAGGTCGAAGGTCTACGCGTACGAACGCGAAGCGCTTGCCGAATTGGCGCCGGCCGAGTTGCACGACTTCAAGCGCGACATGACAGCGTGGCGCTTTTTCGAGAGCACACCACCCGGTTACCGCAAGGTCGTGCTGCATTGGGTCTGCAGCGCGAAGCGGCCCGAGACCCGGGCCGCGAGGCTCGGCAAACTGCTCGAAGCCTGTGCCGCCGGGCGGCGGCTCGAATGAGCTTCGAGCGCGCCTCGGTTTACTTCGCCATCGCCTTGTCGGTCACCGCATGCGTCCACGCGGCGGCGCCAGGGTCTTTCTTGATCACCGGGTCGCTGCCGCCGGCCATCAGCACTTTCACCGTGCGCTGGTAGGCGGCCGGGTCGAGCACGCCCATCTTCGGTGTGCCGGCGGTCGTGATCAGCTTCGCGACGTTCTCGAGCTGGCGCTTTTGCACCGCGGCGGTCGAGCCGCCCGAGGTGTCGGCGGCGAGCACGATCTTGACGGCTTCGTCCTGGTTCTTGATCGCGTACTCCCAGCCGCGGATGCTGGCTTTGACGAACTTCGCGATCTTCGCGACGTAGGCCGGGTCTTTCAGGTCAGGCTCACGCGCGTAGAGGCCGTCTTCGAGCGTCGCGACGCCCTGGTCTTCGTACGGGAAGGTGACCAGGTCGGCCGGCTTGACGCCCGCGTCGATCACTTGCCAGTACTCGTTGTAGATCATGGTCGAAATGCACGCCGCCTGGTTCTGCAGCAGCGGGTCGACGTTGAAGCCTTGCTTGAGCACTTTGACATCGGGCGCGGCGCCGCCGGTCTTCAGGCCGAGCGAGCCCATCCACGACAGAAACGGGTATTCGTTGCCGCCGAACCAGACGCCGAGCGTCTTGCCCTTGAAGTCTTTCGCGGTCGTCACGCCACTGGCTCGTCTGCAGGTCAGCATCATCCCGGAGCGGTTGAAGATTTGCGCCACGTTGACCATCGGCACGCCGGCTTCGCGCGCGGCGAGCGCGCTCGGCATCCAGTCGACCGTGAGGTCGGCACCCTTGGCGGCGAGCACCTGCGCGGGCGCGATGTCGGGGCCGCCCGGCTTGATCGTCACGTCGAGGTCGGCCTCTTTGTAGAACCCCTTCGCGGCAGCAACGTAGTAGCCCGCAAACTGCGCTTGCGGCAGCCACTTGAGTTGCACCGTGACCTTGTCGGCAGCGGCGGCGGTGCCAACGGCACTGGCCAGGATCAGGGAGAGCCATAGCGTTGTCTTGCGCATCGAAAAACTCCGGAGGTTGTGCCTTGCGGCGGTGGGGGAAGCGTGAAATGCCATAGCGCTATCTGTTGTTTGCGCCACCTTCGGCATGAGAGACCGATACCGTTCTAGAAGAGCTGCAGAACCAACTGTTTGCCGCACGCGGCCGCATACCTTCGAAGCGTGGCCAGCGACGGTGAGTGCTTGCCGGTGGCAAGCGATCGTTCGAGGCGCGCGACGGCTGGTGGCTGCGTTCCCATGAGTTCCGCGACTTGTGCTTAAGTCAGGCCGGCGTCGTGCCGGGCCTTGAGCAGCAAGTCGAGAAGTGCACCTTCTTCGTGCTCGATGCGCTCCACCTCCTTGCGCACACCTGGCCGGCGCATGGGCTTGGCGACGAGTTGATCATGGGTTCGCATGCTTGACCTCTTTCATGCGCTTGCGCGCGACTTCGATTTCCTTCGGCGGCGTCTTTTGGCTCGTCTCGACGAACGAATGGAGCATCACGATCCTGCGTTCGATCAGTGTGCAGAAGAAGACCCTGGCGATTCCCTCGGTGCCATTCAGTCGCAATTCGAACCGACCTGCACCGAACGAGTCGGTGTGGGGCGGCCCGAGATTGGCACCTACGGCGGCCATGCGGCGCGTCAAAACCACGTAGCGAGCGGCCAGCGTGTCAGGCAGTGCGAGGATTTGCGCCTCGACTTCCTCGCTGTCGTACTCGATCGCGTAGTCCACAAGATAAATATAACAACCGTGTTGTGGGAGGGCGAGCGCTTGTTTGGTGCTTAGCAGGGTGCGACACACGCGGTTCGCTGTCATCCCATGCGAATCGACGGGTGCCAAAAGGTCGCGCGCCGTTCGATCCAGCCGAGCAATCCGTACAGCAAGGAACCTGCCAGCGCGGCGACGAGGATCGCGGCCCAAACCAGCCCCATGTTGAGCCGCGCCGCTTCGGTCGAGATGCGAAAGCCGAGCCCCGCGATCGGCGAGCCGAAGAACTCGGCGACGATCGCGCCGATCATCGCCAGCGTCGAGTTGATCTTCAGCGCGTTGAAGACGAACGGCAACGCGACCGGGATGCGCAGCGAGAGCAATGTGCGCCAATAGCTCGCGCCGTAGGAGCGCATCAGGTCGCGCTCCATGTGGCCCGACTCGGCCAGACCGGCGAGCGTGTTGACGAGCATCGGGAAGAAGGTCATCACGACGACGACGGCGGCCTTCGAGTGCCAGTCGAAGCCGAACCACATCACCATGATCGGCGCGATGCCGATCAGCGGCACCGTGCTCGCGAGCGCGGCGAGCGGCAACAGCCCGCGCTGCAGAAACGGGCTGCGGTCGATCAGCACGCCGACGGTGAAGCCGAGTGCACATCCGGCCACGAGCCCGATCAACGCCGAGTGCAGCACGGTCTGCACGAAGTCGCCGGCGAGCACGCCTGTTGAGGCGAGCAGCGAGCGCCAGACGCCGCTGGGCGCGGGCAGCAGCACTTGAGGCACGTCGAAGGCCCGAACCAGAAGTTGCCAGAACACGATCACCCACGCGCCGAACAGCAACGGCGTGCCGTACTGCGCGGCCCAGGCGCCGAAGCGGTTGCCGGCGCCGGTGCCCGTGTCGACCGCGGCGAGGCGGCGCACGGTGGTGATGGCCAGGCAGGCGAGCGCGAACGTGTAGCACCAGAAGCCGCTGCGCCAGGTGGCGGCGTCGAGCGCGGCGGCCACGTCGGTCGCGATCAGGATCATCGGCGCGAGTGCCGCGAGCACGCCGAGCGCGGCGAAACCTAGCACCGGGCCGAGCTGGCGCGGCGGGCGCACGACCGCCAGCATCGAGGTGAACAGGCCGCAGAACGCGAACACGAACGGTGCCGCCAAGCTCGGCCAGCGCAGCACCGCGCCGGTCGTCGTCAAGCCGAGCGGCAACACGAACGACAGCGCGGCGAACACGGCGGCCAGCGTGGCGAGCCGCTGCTCGCGGATTAACGCGACAAGCCCAACGAGCGCGGTCATCGCTTGCCTCCCGGCGTGAGCAGTCGCTCGGCAAGCGCGACGCAGCCGGTCAGCAACAACCCGAGCAGCGCCGACATCACGAGTGCCGACCAGATCTGCACCGTGTTGCCGTAGTACGAGCCGGTCAACAGCCGCGCGCCGAGGCCGGCCTGCGCACCGGTCGGCAACTCGCCGACGATCGCACCGACGAGACCCGCCGCGATGCCGACGCGCAGCGACGGGAACAAGAAGGGCAGCGAAGCCGGCACGCGCAAGCGCCAGAACGTTTGGCGCTTCGATGCGCCATAGGTGTGGAGCAACTCCATCTCGATCACGCCGGGTGAGCGCAGCCCCTTCACGAGCGCGACCGCGACCGGGAAGAAGCACAGGTACATCGAGATGATCGCCTTGGGCAGCGTGCCGGCCAGGCCGACGCTGCCAAGGATCACGATGACGATCGGCGCGATCGCCAGCACCGGCACGGTTTGCGACGCGATGATCCACGGGAAGAGGCTGCGGTCGAGCGTGCGCGAGTGGACGATCGCCACCGCCAGCACCGCGCCGAGCAATGTGCCCATCACGAAGCCGAGCAGCGTGGCCGAGCTGGTGACGGCCGCGTGGTAGAGCAGGTTGCGCGGCGAGTCGAGTGGCCAGTTGAAGATCGAGTCGAACAGATCGAGCGCGATCTGGTGCGGGGCGGGCAGCACCGGGCGATCCATGGCCCAGGTCAAACGCATCAGGTCGGTCGCGGTCCAGCCGGGTTGCGACGAGAGTGTGCGTTCGATGACTTGCGGCGCGTTGAGCCAGACGGCGAGGGCGTACCAAAGTGCGAGCACGATGGCGAGCACGGTGAGCACCGGGCCGGCACGTAACCAGACGTCGCCGACGCTGCTGCGATCCGACTCAATGCCCGCCATGCCCGTCCCGCAACGACATGCGAACGCGGTGCGAGATCTCGGCGAACTCGGGCGTGTCGCGGATCTCGAGCGTGCGATCGGCCGGCAGGCCGGACTCGATCACGTCAACGATGCGCCCGGGCCGCGGCGACATCACGACAATGCGCGACGACAAGAACACCGCTTCGGGGATCGAGTGCGTGACGAAGACGATGGTGCGGCGCTCACTTCCCTCGCCAGAGCGCCAGAGGCGCAACAGTTGCTCGTTCAACCGATCGCGTGTGATCTCGTCGAGTGCGCCGAACGGCTCGTCCATCATCAGCAGCTTCGGCTCGAAACCAAGCGCACGCGCGATCGACACGCGCTGCTGCATGCCGCCCGAGAGCTGCCACGGGTACTTGCCCTCGAAGCCTTTCAACCCGACGCGCTCCAGCTGCGCCGTCGCGACCGACCGCGCCTCGGCCTGGCCAAGCCCGTGAATCTCCAGCGGCAGGCAGCAGTTGCCGAGCACGGTGCGCCAAGGGAACAGCGCGGGCGCCTGGAACACGTAGCCGTAGGCACGCGCGAGCCGCGCGTCGCGTGTGCTCATGCCGTTGACGCGCACGACACCCGAGCTGATTTGTTCCAGATCGGCGATCACGCGCAGCAGCGTCGTCTTGCCGCAACCCGAGGGGCCGATCAGCGAAATGAACTCGCCCGGCTGGATGCTCAGGCTGACGTTGTCGAGCGCCGTGACGCTGTGTTCCTTGGCCGGGTAGACGACCGAGACCCCTTGGACTTCGACGGTGGACAGCGCAGGGGGTGACGACAAGTGAGACGCTCGCGGTGCAGGTGGATCGGTTGTCGAACTCGCTCAAGCCACGCGCGCCGGGTTGTTCGCGTGCGTGGTCCAGTTGGCATATTCGCCGCTCACCCATTGTCCGGTACGCGCGTCGGTGTCGCCGGGCTTCAAGGCATGCATCGTGATGCATTCGGGCACCGGGCAGACCGACACGCACAAGTTGCAGCCGACGCACTCGGCCTCGATCACTTCGAAGTGGCGTTTGCCGTCGCGCGTCGCCGTGATCGCTTGGTGCGAAGTGTCTTCACACACCACGTGGCAGCGGCCGCACCGGATGCAGGCGTCTTGATCGATCGCCGCTTTCTCGATGTGGTTCAGGTTCAGCTGGTTCCAGTTGACGATCGACGGCACGGCGCGGCCACGAAACGCATCGATGTTGTGGAAACCTTTGGAGTCCATGTACTCCGAGAGGCCGCTGCACATGTCCTCGACGATCCTGAAGCCGTAGGTCATCGCCGCCGTGCAGACCTGCACGTTGCCACAGCCGAGGGCGATGAACTCGGCCGCGTCGCGCCAATTCGTGATGCCGCCGATGCCCGAAATCGGCAGGTAGGCCATCTCGGGCGTGCGCGCGATTTCGGCGACCATGTTCTGCGCGATCGGCTTGACCGCCGGCCCGCAGTAGCCGCCGTGCGAGCCGGTGCCACCTGTGTTCGGGTAGATCAGCAACGCGTCGAGGTCGACGCCCATCACCGAGTTGATGGTGTTGATCAGGCTCAGCGCGTGCGCCCCGCCCGCGAGTGCGGCGTGTGCCGGGTCCACGATGTGCGTCACGTTGGGCGTGAGTTTCACGATCACCGGCAGCCGGCTGTAGGTTTTGCACCAGCGCGCCACCATCTCGATGTACTCAGGCACCTGCCCGACCGACGACCCCATACCGCGTTCACTCATGCCGTGTGGGCAACCGAAGTTGAGTTCGATGCCGTCGCAGCCAGTGTCTTCCACCATCGGCAGGATGCGTTTCCAGGCAGCCTCTTCACACGGCACCATGATGGAAGCGATGATGGCGCGGTCGGGCCAGTCGCGTTTGACACGCCGCATTTCGTCCAGGTTAGTCATCAGTGGCCGGTCCGAGATCAGCTCGATATTGTTGAAGCCCACAAGGCGCTTGTCGCGGTAATTCATACCGCCGTAGCGGCTCGACACATTCACGACAGGCACGCCTAATGTTTTCCACACCGCGCCGCCCCAGCCGGCATCGAAGGCTTTCATCACCTGATAACCGGAATTG
>ENA-OFCD01000394-OFCD01000394.1-metagenomes-genome-assembly--contig:-NODE-394-length-28550-cov-4.659765_pt1 | contig 28550 bp, 28 predicted proteins | sample MGYA00153392_OFCD01 | MGnify analysis MGYA00153392
CCTTTTGCCTACGCGCTCGACTGGCTGATGTTCTTCAGCGACGCCTCGAAGCGGCTGACGATCGGCATCGTCAGCGTGGTGGGCGTGGTTGTCGGCTCGGCTGTGTATTCAGTGGCGACAAAGCGTTTTCGGTGGGAAGGTTTTCGTGATGCGGCCGACACCGCGAACCACCTCGTCGGCGCGGCGTTGATGGGCGTGGGCGGCGTCACCGCGCTCGGCTGCACGGTCGGGCAGGGCCTCTCGGGCGTGTCGACGTTGAGCTTGACGAGCTTCGTAGCAGTGGGCGCGATCATCGTCGGCGCGGTCGCGGCACTGCGCTTGCAAATGTGGCGCATCGAGCGGAGCGCGTGACATGAATAGTCTCGTCGAAGGCGCGCCGTGCGCGTCAGCACATGCCGACCTCGAACGCCGCTTCGGCGGCTTGCGCCGCCTGTATGGCGACTCCGGCTATGCGCGCATCCGCGCTGCGCGCTTCGCAATCGTCGGCCTCGGCGGCGTGGGCTCGTGGTGCGCCGAGGCGTTGGCGCGCAGCGGGGTCGCCTCGCTCACGCTGATCGACCTCGACCATGTTTCGGAATCCAACATCAACCGCCAGGTGCAAGCCGTCGGCGCGACCCTCGGGCAGGCCAAGGTGCAAGCATTGCGCGAGCGGATCGAAGACATCCATCCGGGCTGCGACGTGATTTGCGTCGAAGAGTTCGTCGACGACACCAACTGGCCGGCGCTGCTGCCCCGGCCGGTCGATGCCGTCATCGATGCCTGTGACCAGGTGCGCGCAAAAGCCGCGATCGCCGCGTGGGCGCTGTCGACGAAGACCCCGCTCGTGACGGCAGGCGCGGCGGGTGGCAAGCGGCGCCCGCAGGACGTCGAAGTCGACGACCTCGGCCGGGTCACGCACGACCCGCTGCTGGCCTCACTGCGCAACCGGCTGCGCAGGTTTTACGGCGCGGCACGCACCGGCGAGATCGGCGTGCATTGCGTGTTCTCGCGCGAAGCCGTCGGGGCGCTGGATAAACCTCGCAGCGTCGAAGGCGCGAGCGCAGACGGCACGCTGAACTGCCACGGCTATGGCTCCAGCGTCGGCGTGACGGCGACCTTCGGCTTGGTCGCCGCGAGCCTTGCGCTGGAACTCGCGGCATCGGGCAAGATGCCTCGCTGAAAATGCCAGATATAATTTGAGGCTCCGAGGGTTGTTAGCTCAGTTGGTAGAGCAGTAGACTTTTAATCTATTGGTCGTGGGTTCGAGCCCCGCACAACCCACCAAATGACATCGCTGCGGCGGTATCGAATTTGCAGAACGTGGGGCTCTTAGCTCAGTTGGTAGAGCAGCGGACTCTTAATCCGTAGGTCGAGTGTTCGAGTCACTCAGGGCCCACCAAAATACCTCGAAAAATCAACGGCTTGCATGAAACTCAAATCATGCAGGCCGTTGGTCCGTCTGGGGCTGTGACGGATTTGTGCCGCGATTCGCAAGTCGTTCGGCCCACGGTGCCAAGTGATCCGCCGCAAGGTGCGCATAGCGCTGCACCATCGCGTAGCTTGCCCAGCCCCCGAGCTCTTGCAAGACGTTCAAGGGAGTGCCTCCTTGAATGTGCCAGCTGGCCCAGGTGTGCCTCAGGTCGTGCCACCGAAAGTTCGCGATACCCGCTCGGCTCAGCGCCTTGTACCAGGCAGCTGTGCTCACCTGTTCGATGGGTTTGCCCTTGAACGTGAACACAACCTCCCGGTGCTTGCCGATCTGCTTCTGCAGAACCGCCACGGCTTCGCCGTTGAGTGGCACCGGAATCGCCCTTCTCGCCTTTGCCTCGTCTGGATGCACCCACGCCAGACGCCGATCAAGATCGACGGCTGACCAGCGCAACCCGGTGACGTTGGCGGCTCTCAACCCAGAAGCAAGGCTGAACGCCGCCATGTCGCGGAGGTGCTGCGGCAGCTCCGCCAGCAACCGATCCGCCTCGGCGTGCGTCAGGTAGCGGATGCGGCGTGTTGGCTCCTTGAGCATTCGCACCGTCGGTGCCCGATCCAGCCACTGCCATTCCCGCACACACTTTCGAAGGATCGATCGCACGAGCGCGAGCGTCCGGTTGACCGTCGCATTGCTGCAGCTGTCGTCGAGCTTGGCCTGTGAGATGCGTTCAATGATGTCGCGGTTGATCGTGTCAAGTTCCTTGCCGCCCAGATGCTGGTCCAGCCAGCGAAGCTTCGCTTTGTCCTCTTCGGCTGTGGCCTTGTGCGACTGCTCCTTGCACCAGCGCACCACCGCATCGTTCCATCTCCGCCTCGGCGCTTCGTCGAGCTTCTGCTGTCGCCAGACCTCGACCTTCAGTCGGTCGTGGAACTCTGTCGCTTCGGCCTTGCTTCCAGTTTCAGCACTTCGTCGTACTCGCTCGCCTGATGGTGTCGTGAAATCGATCCACCAGACCGAGCCTCGTTTGCGGATACCCATGGTGTCCTTCCTTTCTCGGAGGTCACCCGCAACGCTTGCCGATCAGTAGCGTACTTGCCCCTGAGGAACGCAGCAAGGTCCTCATCGATGAAGACCCATCGCCGACCCGGTTTCGATGCGGGGATCAGGCCGCGCTTCGCCCTGCATCGCACCTCTTCGGGATGCATCTTTAGGAAACCGGCGGCCTCAGCAAGCGTGAGCGTGTTCATCGGTCAATGGGCGCGGGCCAGTTGATCAGGGGAAGAAGGTCAGAGAGCTTGCCTTGCTTGGCAACGCGGCGGGTGCCAGCCGTAGCTAAGACTGCTGGGATGGCTGGCGTCACGACCTGTTCCATGGCTTAAGCGTAGCTCTAGAAAGGCGCAGGTCGGCCGATGACTACAGGCTCAAAATCATCGAAAGGGCGGCGCGGCGAGCAGGGCGAATGCAGCCCTCGCCGCACTCTCGCGAGTCATGGAATCGCGAGGCGGGACTCGGGGTTCGATGCTGAGCACGCGCCCGTGTTTGACATTCATCCACTCCGCCAACCGCCAACCATCAAGCAAATACAGGCCCTCGCGACCCATGCTTCATTTCTACCCACATCTCTACCTACATTGAGCGCCGTGCATCGCTAGTGTCCGATGTGTGGCGTTGGTACGACGACAAGATTCGACTTGCGCTCGGTTCGCCATACGCGCCGAGCATGCGCGACTGTTCTTTGGCCTTGCTAATGTGGCGGTTGCTGCGATGACGATGTGTCGGCGAATCTCACATTGCGACGAAACTCCAGCCGTATCGCTGGTCATCCCGACTGGGTCATGTAGCCCATCCAAGGCCAGTAGGTGAGCGAGAAGATCACCAGCAAAACAGTCGCGACAAGCGTGATCGCCAGGCCGGTGCGGATGAAGTCCTTCGCGTCGAAGGTGTCGGTGCCGTAGGCGATCATGTTCTGCGGTGCGTTCACCGGCAGGATGAAGCCGAAGCTGACCACGAACTGCAGCAGCATCGTCATGCCGATTATGTTGAGGCCCGGCGTCTGTACCGCGCCGAGCACGCTGATGACGATCGGGATCATCGTCGAGGCCAGCGCCGTTGCACTCGCGAAGCCGAGGTGGAGCACGATCAGGAACAGCGACAGCAGCATCAGGATCGCGAACGCGCTGGCATGTTCGAGGCCCAGATGCTGCACGATCAGCGCGGCGAGCCACCCCGCGGCATTCGTCTTCAGCAAGGCGGTGCCCACGCTGATGCCGACTGCGAACAAGACGACGGTGCCCCACGGGAAACCGCGCTGCGACTCCTTCCAGTTCATCACGCCGAGCCGCGGCAGAAGCATCAAGGCAATGGCCGCGATGGTCGTCGACGAGGTGTCGAAGTCGTGCAGAACTTTTTCCGTGGACCAGAAGCCCAGCAGCGTGAGCACGATCGCCAGCAGCTTCCATTCGTTCGGCGTCGTTGGCCCGATCGCAGCCAGCTGCTCGCGGATCGTGGCCCGGCCTCCGGCGATCTCGGCCATCTCGGGCTTCATCATGCGGGTCATGATGAAGTAGAGCGCGACGCTCATCACCGCCGAGAACGGCGTACCGGCGATGAACCACTCGGCCCAGGTGATCGTGGTCTGGAACTGCTTATCGATAAACCCGACCGCCACCATATTCTGCGCCGCGGTGGTCTTGATGCCGATGTTCCACACGCTCGCGGTCTGCGCTGCCGTGATGACCAACAGCCCGGCGAACCGGCTGCGCTTCTCGACCTTGAACGCGAGGATGAAGCCCATCATGATCGGCACGAGGCACGCCACGCGCGCGGTGGTGCTGGGCACGATGAACGACAGCACGAAGCCGACGACCATCGCACCGATCACGATGTGGTTGGTGCGGGCGTCGACGCGTGAGAGCACCACCAGCGCGATGCGGCGGTCGAGACCGGTGGCCGTCATCGCGGCGGCGATGAGGCAGGCCGCTCCCACCAGCGCGACCGCGCTGTTCGAGAAGCCGGACAGCGCCAGGGCCAGCGCTGCGCCGGTGCCCATGCCCACGCCGCTCGCGGTGAGCTTGGCCGCATCGGGCGCATACGCCAGCAGGAAGATCATTAGCGCGCCGATCACCACCGCGCTCACCGCATAGTCGAGCACCTCGGTCATCCACACGATCACCGCGAAGGCCAGGATCCCGAGCATCATCTGACCGGCGAGCGGCAAGCCAGCGAGTGTCGGCATCGAGACCATGGCGATCAGCGCCACGAAGGCGGCGACCAGGCCAATCCGCTTGACGAGGTCGGCAGTGGTCCTTCCGGGCAGTGCTTGGGGCAACGCAGGCAGCGGTGAAGTGGTCGATGCAGTCATGGTGTTGTCCGGGTCGAGGGGGTCGAGGCGTCGCAGGCCACCGTCGCGCTGCCGGTCCGGCTCAGCAGATGGTTCACTGTCTTTCGGACTTCGCTGCACCAGAGCACGCTGCTACCCATCGCGACGCAGAGCGCCCAGTCGCCCGCCGTCAGCGGCACGGTGCCGAACGCGGTGTTCAGGAACGGCAAGCTCACGACAGCCACCTGCAGCAGCGCCGACAGCGCGACCGCTCCCCAGAGCCATCGGTTGACGAATGGATGAGAGAAGGCGCTCACCGTGTCCGAGCGTGCGTTGAAGCAATTGAACAACTTGGCGAACACGAGCACTGTGAATCCCGCAGTGCGCGCGGTGGTGAGATCGCGCGCGCCTTCGACCAGGCCACCGGGCAGCAGCAGGTCGATCGTCAGCAGCGTGGCCAGCGCCATCACGATGCCGATCTGCACCACGCTCGACCACATACGCGCATCGATGATGCGCTCATCGCGCCGCCGCGGCCGGAGCGCCATGACATCGCCGCTCGGCGGATCGACGCCCATCGCCAGCGCCGGGCCGGAGTCGGTCACCAGGTTGAACCACAGGATCTGCGTTGCCAGCAACGGCAGCACCACGGTGCCGCTCGCGCCCTTGAGCCCGATGACACTGGCTCCGACGACGCCCAGAAAGACGGTGAGCACCTCGCCCATGTTCGACGACAGCAGATATCGCAGGAACTTGCGGATGCTGTCGAAGATGCCGCGGCCCTCGCGCACGGCCACAACGATGGTCGCGAAGTTGTCGTCCGCGAGGATCATCTTCGCAGCCTGCTTCGTGACTTCGGTGCCGGTCACGCCCATCGCGATGCCGATGTCTGCGGCCTTCAGAGCCGGTGCGTCGTTGACGCCGTCTCCGGTCATCGCGACCACGTCGCCTTCTGCTTGCAGCGCCGCGACGATGCGCAGCTTGTGCATGGGCGCGACGCGCGCATACACCGAGTTGGTCTGCACGGCAGCGTTGAAGGTCGGGTCGTCCATGGCATCCAGTTCGAGCCCGGTCAACGCGGGTGAGCCCGGCGGCACGATGCCGAGATCGGCAGCGATGCGCGCCGCCGTGCGCGGGTGGTCACCGGTGATCATCATCACGCGGATGCCGGCCCGGCGCGCTTCCCGAATGGCCTCAGCGGCTTCGGGGCGCGGCGGATCGATCATGCCGACCGTTCCGACGTACGCCAGGTCGTGTTCAAGCGACTCCGCGGCGTCGCGGCTCTCGCCCGCAGCCAGCAGGCGATAGGCCACCGCGAGCGTCCGCAAGGCGGCGTCCGACAGGGTATCGACGTCGGTCAGGATGCGCTTGCTGAGCGCCGCGTCGAGTTCGACCGTCTCCATGCCGACGCGAACGCGCGTGCATCGGCCGAGGAGCACGTCGGGCGCACCCTTGGTGATGACCAGCACGGCGTCGCCGTTCTCGTGATCGCACTCGATGGTCGACATCATCTTGCGCTCGGACGTGAACGGGATTTCGCCTACCCGCTCGAAGCGCCGCTTGCGGCGTTCCGTCATGCCGAACTTGCGTTCCGCCACCAGGAATGCGGCCTCGGTAGGGTCGCCCTCGATCCGCCATTCGCCGCCGGCGGTTTGGCGCAGCTCGGCGTTCCCGGCCAGGCTGCCGCCGCTGAGCACGGCGACATGCTCTTGGTGCACCGGCCCGCTGGTCAGCGCCGCACCCTCGTGTTCGACCTGCCCGTCAGGGGCATAGCCGGTTCCGGTAATGCGGCTGCTGCCGCTGGCAGTCATCACCCGCTCGATGGTCATTTCGGAGCGGGTGAGCGTGCCGGTCTTGTCGGAGCAGATCACCGATGCGGAACCCAGCGTCTCGACCGACGAGAGCTTTTTGACGATCGCGTTCTGGCGCGCCATACGCTGCACCCCCAACGCGAGCACCACCGAAAGAATCGCCGGGAGGCCTTCGGGCACGGCCGCTACGGCCAGCGAGACGCCGACCAACAGCACCTCGATCACGTCGGCCGCGCTGCGGATGTCGGAGATCAGCAGGATCGTGCCGACCACCACGACCGCGATGACCACGACGGCGATGCCGAGCGCGCGCCCGATGCGTTGGACTTCCGTTTCCAGCGGCGTGGCATCGAGCATCGAGGCAATGGAGCCGACCTCGGTGTCCATCCCGGTCGCGGTGACCACGGCGCGGCCGGTGCCCTGCGCAATGGACGTGCCCTTGAAGACCATACAGAGCCGGTCGCCGAGCGCGGCGGGGCTGGGCAGGGTGGCCGTGTCCTTCAGAACCGCCTCGCTCTCGCCGGTCAGCGAGGCCTCCAGCGCCCGCAGCGATGCCGACTGAACGAGGCGCGCGTCGGCGCCGACGGCGTCGCCTTCGCCGAGCATCAACAGGTCGCCCTTCACCAGTTCGGCGCTCGGCAAGCGCCGCAACTGGCCGTCTCGAAGTACGGAGGAAGTCGCCGTCGTGAACTTCGCCAACGCGGCGACGGCGTCTTCGGCCCGGGCTTCCTGCAGGTACCCCAGCACGCCGTTGAGCACGACGATGACAGTGATCACCAGCGCGTCGATCGGCCAGCCGACCCAGCCTTCGATCGCCCACGCAACGAACGCGATCGCGAGGGCCGCGAGCAGCAGGTACACGAGCGGGTCCTGGAACTGGGCAAGCACCTTGCGCCAGCGCGGCACCGGCGGCGTGGCGTGGAGCTCGTTCGGCCCGTCGCGCGCCAGCCGCAGAGCAGCTTCGTGCGAATCAAGCCCGCGCGTGGTGTCGGCGGCGAGCGCGGTGGCGATCGCTGCCGCATCGCTCCTCGACGGATCGCTCTTGGCGGCGATCCTATCCATGGGCGCGCAGCGGCTTCACGCTTCGATGATCACTTTCAGCGCCTTCGTGTCGGCCGCCTTGCCGAAGGTCTCGTAGGCCTGAAGGATGTCGCTCATCTTGAAGCGGTGCGTGATCAGTTGCTTCGCGTCGATGCGTTTGGACTGCACCGTCTTCAGCAGCATCGGGATCGACACCGTGTCGACCAGCCGGGTCGTGATGGTCACGTTGTGCGACCACAGGCGCTCCAGGTGCAGGTCGGCCTTGACGCCGTGCACGCCGACGTTGGCGATCGTGCCGCCGGCTGCGACGATTTCCTGGCACAGCTCGAAGGTGGCACGGATGCCCACGGCCTCGATCGCCGTGTCCACGCCGCGTCCAGCCGTGAGCTTCATCACCTGTTGCGCCGCATTTCCGGCCGCGCTGTTGACGGTGGCGGTCGCACCGAATCGTTTGCCGACAGCCAAGCGGTTATCGTCGAGGTCGATCATGATGATTTCGGATGGCGCGTAGAACTGTGCTGTCAACAGCGCCGCCAGGCCGATCGGCCCGGAGCCGACGATCGCGATGGTCGAACCCGGTTGCACCTTGCCATTGAGCACGCCGCACTCGAAGCCGGTTGGCAGGATGTCGCTGAGCATGACCAGCGCCTCTTCGTCTGCGCCGGCCGGTATCGGGTACAGGCTCGTGTCGGCGTGCGGTATGCGCACGAACTCGGCCTGCGTGCCGTCGATGCTGTTGCCCAGAATCCAGCCGCCGGTCGTGCAGTGCGAGTACATGCCCTTGCGGCATGGCTCGCAACGACCGCACGCGGTGATGCATGAAATGAGCACACGTTCACCGGGCCTGAAGCTCGTGACGCCCGCGCCGACCTCGTCGACGATGCCCACGCCCTCGTGGCCGAGCACCGTGCCGGGTTGGCAGGTGGCCACGTCGCCCTTCAGGATGTGCAGGTCGGTGCCGCAGATCGTAGTCTTCGTGATCCGCACGATTGCATCGCCCGGCGATTGGATCGCTGGCTTCGTACGGTCTTCGACGCTTTTGCGGCCCGGACCGTTGTAGACGAGTGCTTGCATCGTGGGGTTTCCTTTGCTTCGACGCCACGGTTGGCGGCCGGAACGACCACAGTGCGTGAGACACGTGATCCGGTCTGTGCGGTATCGCGCACAGGCGCGCGCAAGCCGTGACGTTCGATGGTGTGGGCGATCGCACAGACCACACCGTGATTCGGGCGCACCATCGGCCCATGCGACTTGACGATGGCGATGTGGCAAAGGCGCGCGAGCAAGTGGATTCCTCGCGTGCACGACTCCAGACGGGCGAGACCGTGTCGGTGCTGACCCGCTTCGGTGACAGCGCCGCGAGACGCATCGCCGGTGCAAGGTTGCGCTGGACCTTCCCTGACCGACGCACGCTCGCGTCAGTTCAAGCTGCGAAAGCGGCGGCGCGTCGGTGGTTCAGTGTCTCCTCGACCTTTCGCATAGCAAAAATCGGGAGAAAGCTGGTGACGCGGGCATCAGAAACAAGGCCAGCAAGCTCGCGCTCGTAGAGGCGCGTTACTTCGCTTTGCGGAACATGGCATCTTTTGGACATCAGCTCGAGCGCGCGGGTAGGCGACGCGAACTTCGTTTCCGTGGAGAGCATCGGGTAGACCTCCGATTCGATTGAATTGCGGTCAGAGCGTATTGCGCAAGTCGAGGCGATGTCGTGCGCCAGCGCACACAGTGCGGTCGATCAGCCGAACTTTCGTAAATGCTTGTGCAGTCGGCTGCGCTTCAGGCGAGCACCGCCGATGCGCAACGCATTCGAGTCGCCTAACAGCTCGTGTCAGCCCCGTTGGGAGCACAGCGGCCAAACGACATCGATGCACAAGCCGCCGAGCGCGGGCGAGCGGCTCACCTGGATGCTCGCGCCGTGAGCCTCGGCAATGCGGCGCACGATCGACCATCCCAACCCACTGCCGCCTTCGCCGCTTCCGAGAACCCTGAAGAATCGCTCACCCAGACGCTTCACGTCTGCGTCGGAGATGCCAGGACCACTGTCCTCGACGCGCAATCGCACGCCTGCCTCGACGGTCTGGACGGCGATCCTGACCGTCGCGTGTTCCGGGCTGTAGCGAAGCGTGTTGTCGACCAGGTTGCGCGTCAACACCGCCAGCAAGGTGGCGTCGCCCTTGACCCGACACTGAATGGCGGCATCCACCTCGATGGTCTGGTGCTTGCGCAGTCCTGCAGGTGCTTCATCGGCCACCACACGACGTACCAACTCGCCCAGATCGACATCGGCCGCAGTGCCCTCGGCGCCGGCTTCGAGCCGCGACAACGTGAGCAGCTGTGCGACCAGACGGGTGGCACGGTCGCAGCCCTCGAGCGTGGCTTGCAAGGCATGGCGACGCAACTCCGCATCAACTTCGCCGAGCGCGGCCTGGGCCTGCGCGCGGATCGCCGCGATCGGCGTTCGCAATTCATGCGCCGCGTCCGCGGTGACGCGCCGTTCCGACTCCATCAGGTTGGCAATGCGTTGAAACAGACCGTTCAGCGCGTCAATCATCGGAGTCATTTCCGACGGCGCGCCTTTGATGACGGCGGGCTGCAGCGAGTGCGCGTCTCGCTCGGCGAGCGAACGCCCCAACCGGCGCAACGGCTCGACGCTGCGATTGACGGACCACCAGACCGCCAGCGCGAGCAACGGGAGGGCCACAGCCATCGGCCACAAGGTGCTGCGCAGGACCGCCCAGAGGATTGCCGTCCTCGACGTTATCTGTTCGCCGACGAACACCTGAATGTCCCGCTCAGCGCCATGCGTGGCGAACACGCGCCAGGCGTTGCCGTCGAAGGTCACCGTGTAGAAACCGGACTCGATGCGCTCGCCCGTGTCGATCATGCGCGAGGCCGGCGCGTTCGCGGAGCGCAGCACCAGCCTGCCTTCGTGAAAGACCTGGAACGCGACCTTTGGTGCGTAGCGGTGCAATGTGGGGGAATCGACTTCATGATCGTCTTCCCCCGCTTCATGAGACTGCTGCATCACGAGGATGGCGGCCGCCTGCGCCAGATGGCTGTCGAGCAGTTCCTCGAGTTCGTGGCGAGCGTCGAACCAGGTCGCCACGGCAGTGGCCAACCAGACCGAGACGACCAGCCCGAGCAGCAGCACCAGAAGTCGGCCCTGGAGCGAGCGGGGGACCGCCAGCACGCGCGTCACGACGGGTGGCCTTCGCGCTGAAACATGTAGCCCACGCCCCGCACCGTCTGGATCAGCGTGCCACCGATCTTGCGGCGCAGGTGGTGGATGTGCACTTCGATGGCGTTGCTGTCGACTTCCTGCCCCCAGCTGTACAGATGCTGTTCCAGCTGCTCGCGAGAGAGCACGCGACCCGCGTTGAGTATCAGCGTGTGCAGCAGATCGAACTCGCGCGCCGACAGGGTGATCGGCGACCCTGAGCGCAACACCGAGCGCGCTGCGGGGTCCAGCACGATGTCCTGTGCGCTCAGACATTCTTGAGGCTGCCCATGCGAGCGCCGCACCAGGGCGCGCAGCCGGGCGCCGAGTTCGTTCAGGTCGACAGGCTTGACGACGTAGTCGTCGGCCCCGACATCGAGGCCGCGGATGCGATCGGGCAGGGCGTCGCGGGCGGTCAGTACGAGAACCGGCAAGGAGATGCCGGCGCGCCGGAGGTCCTGAAGGACGGCCATGCCGTCCTTCAGCGGCAGCCCCAGATCCAGCACCGCCGCAGCGTACGGATGAGTACGCAGTTCGCGCTCGGCAGCGACGCCATCGCGCACCCAGTCGACCAGGAAGCCGAGCTGGCGCAGGCCGGCACGCAGACCGTCGCCCAGCAGTGGATCGTCTTCGGCCAGCAGGATGCGCATCGACGGAGTGTGAGGCGTGGTCAGGGTGTCCTGTGTTGTCCGCCGTCAATCGTCGTCGCGATCCTTGTGGCTCGTCATGGGCGCCGAAGCTTGGTCCGCCAGGCCGGCGCCGAGCGCACAGGACACCCGCCACTGGAGCCACCAGAAGCCGAGCACCGCCACGAGCATGAGCATTGCCACGCTGCGCCATGCGCTGCGAACGCCGTCTTCGGGCCGCCCGCCCTTGCGGCCCGTGAATATCGCACCGATCAGGTTCTCGCGGCCGAATTTGCTGGCCAGCAGGACGCCTGCGACGTGGATGCCGACGACCGCGAGCATCGCGTTGGCCGCGAACTCATGAGCAGCCTCCAGCCACTCGCCGCCGGCATCGTTGAACACGGCCCAGCCGGAGGCGGCGATGGCCAGCGTCAAGCCGAGCAGGGCGAGGATGGCCAAGGCCCCGAGCGGGTTGTGGCCGACATGGCGCTTCGGCTCGCCGCGCAGCATGGCGGCGACGTAGCGAGCGATGGCGGCCGGGCCGCGCACGAAGTCGGAGAAGCGCGCATGGCGCGTGCCGATGAGGCCCCAGACGATGCGGAAGGCCACGAGGCCCGCCATCGTGTAACCGAGCGAGACGTGAAGCAGGCGCCAGCGTTCGCTCTCGGCTGTCAGGTAGGCACCGGCGAAGCTGAACACCATCAGCCAGTGGAAGACGCGAACCGGCGCGTCCCAGACCAGCTTCTTGCGGGCAGGACCGGCCGCGACGGGCGCGTCTGCGGGCGACTCAGCGTGGGATGCGGACGTTGTGTTCATTGAAATCTCCTCGATCGGCGCCGGTGTGGCAGGCCATGCAGTTGGATGCGCTTTTGATGGATACCCGTTTCCAGGTCTCAGCCGGCACTTCATCGTGCTGGCGCGTGAACCAGGCCGAACGCGTGATGCGGTCTTCGGGCGACTCTGCGGCTCGACGACCCGTGGCGGCATTCGCGCTCAGCCAGGTCGACAATTCCTTCACTGCCGCGGGATCGAGCGATGCATCGGTGCCGAAGTGGTTCGGCAGATGGGTCACCAGTCGCTGCCAAGAGGTTGCCGGCAGCATGCCGGGCGGGTAGGCGACGTGGCAGGCGGCGCACTCGATCTTGTAGCTCGGCAGAAGCGGAACCTGCGCGGCGCGCGGGCCGTCATCGGCCTGAGCCCATTGGCACATACCGATGCCGGCAGCGAACGCCAGAGTCCAGGTGGCGAGGGAGGAGGATCGGAAATGATCGTCGGGCATGTTGAGCTCTCGATGTGCGGGTGCTGGTAGGCGTTTCACGGCTTGAGCGTGAGCAGCCAGCTCAGCGCATCCGCCTTCTCGGCAGCCGTGCATTCGCGGCCCACCACGTCGTTGCAATTGCGGCGGAACCACTTTTCGGTCTTGGCCGCATCGGTGAAGCGCTCGGGATTGAAGGCGGGCGCCATCGCGGCGATCGGTTTACCGGTGCCAGCGTGCCTGCCGGCCTGCACGGGTACCGCACCATGGCATGACGCGCAACTCCATTCGCGACCGTGTGTCACGTTGAAGAACTGCTGACCTCGTGCGGGTTGAGGCGCGGCGCCGGCCTGCGCGCCGTAAGCGCTCAAGAGATCGGCTGGCGTGGCCGCAAATGCGGCTTGGGCGAGAGCCGCGGCGATGGCGAGTGCGGCAAGCATGCGACGCGGGAAAAGTGGGTGGTTCATGGCAACTCCTTCATCGCCATGGTGGCCGCTGGGCCTTAGCGTTCCCTTATCACGGGAGGCCGCACCCGCTCAGGTGCGCTTAAGGCGCTGCCGTCAAGATCAGCTCACCGATCCACTCCCTCTCAAAGGTTCTTCAATGAATTCCTCCCTGCATGTGTTCATTCGTCAGTTCGCGGGAGCTGTTGCCGCCGCCCTCGTCCCGGTGGTGCTGATCGCCTTCTGGTCGATTCCGTACAGCCTGGGAGGTCATCCCGGTGAGGCGCGCAGCATCGACATGGCGACGCAAAGGCACATGACTTGACCCACATCAAGCGCAGCGCGCTCCGTCGGTGATGAACTGGACGCTCCGTGAACTGCGTTCGCCAACGCACCGACGCACAGGTCGAATCGAGAGGATGCTGAGGGCGGCAACCATTGCAAAGGCATTCCATGAAAACACACACACCCGCGCGGCCGATCGAGTTGGGGCGTCCGGCGATGAACTGGCGAAACACTGAGAGCCGCTACGGATCACTTTCCATCGGACTTCATTGGCTGATGCTGCTGTTGATCGCCGCGGTATATGCCTGCATCGAATTGCGAGGCAACTTCCCGAAGGGCAGTGACATCCGCGAGGGCTTGAAGACTTGGCACTTCATGCTGGGGTTGTCGATTCTTGTGCTTGTCGTTGTCCGGTTGGCCACGCACTTCATCGGTGCCGTTCCCCGCATCGAACCCGATCCACCGAAGTGGCAAAGCCTCTTCGCGAAGCTGATGCACATTGCGCTGTATGCGCTGATGATCGGCATGCCGCTTCTGGGGTGGCTGACCCTCAGCGCGGAAGGCAAGTTCGTCCCGTTCTTCGGACTCCAGTTGCCCTCGCTCGTCGGTGAAAGCAAGTCGATCGCCGGCTGGGCAAAGGAGTTGCACGAGACCGGCGGCACGGTGGGCTACTTCCTAATCGGACTGCATGCGGCCGCGGCACTGTTTCATCACTACGTCGTTCGAGACAACACATTGCGGCGCATGCTGCCGAGACGTGACTGACACTTCGCGTTATCCAACAGGAGACTCTTCATGAAAATTCTCGTCGCCAGCGACGGATCGAAGCCGGCATTGCATGCCGTCAAGTACGCGATCAAGTTGTTGCAGTCGCTTTCGTCCACCTCCAACTCCATCACCCTGGTCGGCGTCCATGACGATGTGGGCCTGCGCAATGCGAAGGCCTATTTTGGGCGCGCGGAAGTGGCCGACTATCTGCACAAGCTCAGCCAGACGGAACTCAAGTCGGCGCGCAAGCTGCTCGACTCGGCTGGCGTCGACTACAAGATGGAGCTGCGCACCGGCCACATCGCCGAGCAGATCATCGACGTGGCGAAGAAGGGCCGATTCGATCTGATCGCCTTGGGCGCGAAGGGTCGCAACGCCATTGCCGACCTGCTGCTCGGTTCGGTTGCCCAGCGCGTCCTCGCCGTGGCCGACATGCCCGTCGTGCTCGTGAAATGAATCTCGACGACTTCGACGACGACCCCGAAGATCCACAACACACGCCGGTCGAGCGTGCGGCCGCCGGCACCCGCAGCACCTGGGTCAGCGTGGGCGTGAACGTCTGTCTGACGATCACGCAGGTGACCGTCGGCATCCTGGCCAAGTCTCAGGGCCTGGTGGCCGACGGCATTCACTCGCTGTCCGACCTCGTCGCCGACTTCGTCGTGCTGTTTGCGGGTCATCACGCAAAGAAGGACGCGGACGAAGATCACCCGTACGGCCACCAGCGATTCGAGACGGCGGCGTCGCTGGTTCTGGGCGGATTGCTGCTGGCTGTCGGCGTCGGCATGCTGTGGTCGGCGTTCCGCAAGCTGGAATCGCCCGAGACGGTGGCGCAAGTCCACATCGTCGCGCTGTGGGTGGCCGGCGGCGCGCTGGTCGCGAAAGAGCTGCTGTTCCGCTACATGCTGTCCGTCGCCAAACGCGTCAAGTCCAGCATGCTGGTCGCCAACGCATGGCATGCGCGTTCAGATGCGGCCTCTTCTCTCGTGGTGGGCCTGGGCATCATCGGCAACCTGGCGGGGTACCCGATCCTCGACCCGATCGCGGCGCTCATCGTCGGCTTCATGGTGTCGAAGATGGGATGGGGCTTCGGATGGGATGCCCTGCATGACCTGATGGACCGTTCGGTCGACGAACAGGAGGTCGCGGCGATTCGTCTGACGCTCGCTGAGACGCCGGGCGTGCGCAGCGTGCATGACGTTCGGACTCGCAAAATGGGCGACATGATCGTGGTCGACGCGCACATCGAAGTCGATGCGGCCATCAGTGTCGAGGCGGGGCACGACATCGCTGTCGAGGCTCGCCAGCGTGTGCTGCAGCGGCACCGCGTGCTGAACCTGATGACGCACGTCGATCCCTGGCGTCGGCCCGATCTGGACCATGCTCTGCCGATCACACCGGGATCGGGATGACCGCTGCGCTGCCTCCTTTGAATACGCCGGCCCTGCCCGAGGGGCTGAGTGAGGGCGAGGCACGACAGCAGCTTTTGACGGAGGGCCTCAACGAGTTGCCGGTCTCCCGCCCCCGCAGCGTCCTGCGGCTGGTGCGCGAGGTGGCCTTCGAACCGATGTTCCTGTTGCTGGTGGCGTGCGGCGCGCTGTACATGGCGTTGGGGGACGTTCAGGAAGCCCTGATGCTGCTGGGCTTCGTCTTCGTCGTGATGGGCATCAGCTTCGTTCAGCAGCGGCGCAGCGAACGCTCGCTCGACGCCTTGCGCGATCTCTCGAGCCCCCAGGCCCGCGTGCGTCGCGAGGGACAGGAGCGCAGTGTCTCTGCCCGAGATCTTGTCGTGGGGGACGTCGTGATGCTGGCCGAGGGCGATCGCGTGCCGGCCGATCTGTCGCTCACCTCATGCGCCAACCTCGCCGTCGACGAATCATTGTTGACGGGAGAGTCGGCGCCGGTGAGTAAGCGGGCCACCATGCTGCCCCGTGCGGCGGGCGACGTCGCATCGCCCGTGACCGACCCGGGATTGGCTCAGGCGTTCTCCGGCACGCTGGTCACGCGCGGAACCGCCTGGGGTCAGGTGACGGCCACCGGCGAACGCAGTGCGCTGGGCCGCATCGGCCAGTCACTGTCAGGGATCCAGATCGAGACCACGCCGATTCAGAAAGAGACGCGCCGCGTCGTCACGCGGATTGCAATCATTGGCTTGGCGCTCGCGGCCGCGCTCGCAGTCGCCTTCGGGCTGTTGCGTGGCGACTGGCTCCATGGGCTGCTGGCAGGGCTGACGCTGGCGATGGCGGTGCTGCCCGAGGAACTGCCGGTGGTGCTGACGCTCTTCCTCGGTCTTGGTGCCTGGCGACTTGCGCGCGAGAAGGTGCTGGCCCGCAGCATCCCCGCGGTGGAACTGCTGGGCGCGACCACGGTGCTGTGCGTGGACAAGACCGGCACATTGACGGCCAATCGCATGACGGTGAGGCGCCTGTGGTCCGAGGTGACGGTGCACGACAGTGCGAAGGAGGACGCGGCGCCGTTGCAGGAAGAACTCCATGGGGTGCTGGAGTTCGCGGTCCTCGCCAGCCACCGCCCTGCGTTCGATCCGATGGAGTCCGCCATCGGCGAGGCCGGGCAGCGACTGTTGGCGCACACCGAGCACCTGCACACCGACTGGACCTTGATCGACGACTACCCCTTGTCGCCCGAGATGCTGGCGATGTCGCGCGTCTGGCAATCTCCGGATCGGCGCGAGTTCCTCATCGCCGCGAAGGGGTCCCCCGAGGCCATCGTCGATCTGTGCCATCTGGATGCCAAGCGCGGTGCGCTGATCGCCGATCAGGTCCTGGCGATGGCGGCAGACGGGCTGCGTGTGCTCGGTGTGGCTCAGGCGACCTTCGCTGCCGGCGTGCTGCCTGATCTGCAGCACGCCTTCGACTTCAGGTTCCTCGGGTTGGTCGGGCTCGAGGACCCGGTGCGGCCCGATGTGCCACAGGCGATTGCCGAGTGCCAGGCCGCAGGCATCCGCGTCGTGATGATGACCGGCGACCATCCGGCCACTGCGATCTCGGTCGCGAAACAGGCGGGCCTGAGCACCAATGCGCCGGTCATTACCGGAACCGAGCTTGCCACGCTGAGCGATGCCCAGCTCGACGCGCGACTGATCGAGACGCATATCTTCTGCCGCGTCCAGCCCGAGCAGAAGCTGCGTCTCGTGCGCGCCTTTCGTGCGCGCGGCGACGTGGTGGCGATGACCGGCGACGGTGTCAATGACGCCCCCGCGCTGAAGGCAGCCGACATCGGGGTGGCCATGGGCGCGCGCGGCACCGAAGTGGCGCGGCAGGCCGCGGCGCTGGTCCTGCTCAACGACGATTTCGCATCGCTGGTGACGGCGGTTCGCTACGGTCGGCGCGTGTTTGCCAATCTGCGCAAAGCAATCGTCTTCGTGGTGGCCGTGCACGTGCCGATCATCGGCTTGTCGATTCTTCCGGTCTTGTTCGGCTGGCCGATGCTGCTGATGCCGGTGCACATCCTGTTCCTGCAACTGATCATCGACCCGGCCTGTTCGGTCGTGTTCGAGGCCCAGCCGCTGGAGCCGGATGCGATGAAGGTTCCGCCGCGCCGGCCGGACCAGCGCCTCTTCGACGCCGATGTCATGATGCGCGGGCTGTGGCAAGGACTGGGTCTGCTGATACTGCTGTTGGTGACATACGCCGGTGCTCGGCTGGTCACGCCAGCCGACGCCGGTCGCGACGACATGGCGCGGGCGCTGACCTTTGTCGTGCTGGTGCTGGCCAACCTCGCCCTGATCCATACCAACCGGTCCTGGAGCCGCACCGTCTGGTGGGGAAGTGCAGTGGCCAGCGGGCAGTTCGGCTGGATCGCCCTCGGAACACTGGTCGTGTTGAGCGTGGTCCTGATCGTGCCGGCGGTCAGCAGGCTGTTCTCATTCGTGACGCCGACACCGTTTCTGCTGTTCGCCGCCCTCGGCATGGTGGCCGTGAGCCTCCTGTGGTTCGAAGGCGTGAAGTGGGGTATCCGCGCGCGGAGCAGGCATGTCGGCTGATGCGCAACACGGCACGCGGTGCGGCCAGCGCGGCAGTGGACCCAGTCAGGGGGTGCCGGTGCGCACGATTCGTCCCGCGAGCAGCAACCACGCCGATGGCCCAGGCGGCGCCGAATGCCCAGCCCGCCATGACGTCGGTCGCCCGATGAACACCCAGCGCCACGCGACTGATGCCAACCAGGCCGGTCATGACCGCGGACACGGCAAGGATGTACGTCTGCTCAACGAGGCGCGTGCGCGTGCTGGCGACGAGTGCTCCGAGCGTCAGGTAGACGATCGCCGAAATGCTGGAATGACCACTGGAAAAGCTCAGCCCCTGCGCTGCCATTTCTGCGAATGCGGCATCGGGGCGCAGCCGCTCAAAGGCAGCCTTCATCAGGTCGACCATGACCGCCCCCGTGACCACGGCGCCCCCCACGAGCGCCGCCATCGGTCGGGAGCCTACAAGGGCGAGATAGACCACGGTGATCAGCGCGAGAAGCGTCAGCAGCACCGTGCTGCCCAGCGCACTCATGTCGCGCATGACATCGACCAGATGGGGATGATCGACTCGCAGTGCCTGCGCACGGTGCAGGAGATACAGGTCAAAGCCGCGCGTGTCACCTTCGAATACTTCGCTGCTGAGTTTCGCGAACATCAACAGCAAAAGCAGGATTGCCGAACCGATCAGCAAGGGCTTCAGCAGAGCCCGGTCAGGGCGGAAACGAAGAAAGCGTTCAGGCATGGCGTCGGCGTGGATTCTGGCGGATGCAGCCCGCCCCGCGAGAAAGCCGGACCATGCTTCACAGGGCACTTGTCGCGGAGCAGATGTCTGTGCGATGACGTACGAAATGAATCTGGCAGGGCCGCGACACCGGTGCGCGATCTCACCCGGCGCCTCCGCGGCTCATGAAATCCGACGACCCTGTTCGAAGGGAAGCGAATTCCTATGTCGAGAAGCGCGGCCTGCTGCTTCTTTTGATTGCCGTATCGCTCGCGTTCGGGTGGATTCTGCTTCCCTTCTTCGGGCCCATCCTCTGGGGCGCCATCATCGCGCTGTTGTTCGCGCCCTTGTACCGCTGGCTGCTGGCGCGACTGCATCCGCGTCGCACGTTGACAGCTTTGCTGACTCTGACCATTGTCCTTGTCAGCGTGATTCTCCCGATCGTGCTCGTCCTCGCATCCGTGGCGCGAGAGGCGACGCTGGTGTACCAGCTTGTCGACTCCGGCCATTGGGATGTGGCGAGGTATCTGCGCGGGATATTCGAGTCGCTGCCCGGCTGGGTGAGAGCACTCCTGGATCGATTCGGGTTCGATGACTTCGACTCGATTCGAACCTGGCTGCTCGATGCACTGGCGCAAACCAGTCGTCTCATCGCAACGCAGACGCTCAACCTTGGCTTGAACACCTTCCAGTTCGTCGCCAAGCTTTTCGTCGCGCTGTATCTCGCGTTCTTCCTGATTCGCGACGGCGAGGCGATCGCACGCTCGGTGCGCAATGCCATTCCGCTGGCCCCGACGCACAAGCGCGAACTCTTCGAGAAGTTTGCGATGGTGATCCGCGCGACGGTAAAGGGAAACTTTCTCGTGGCGGCTGCTCAGGGCATGCTGGGTGGGCTCGCGTTCTGGTACCTCGGTGTAGATGCTGCGTTGCTGTGGGCGGTCCTGATGGGCTTCCTCTCCCTGATTCCGGCGGGTGCTGCTGGGCTGGTGTGGGCACCGGTGGCGGTCTATTTCCTTGCCACGGGATCTGTCTGGCAGGGGCTCGGGCTTATCGCCTATGGTGTGCTCGTGATCGGCCTGGTCGACAACCTGCTGCGGCCGATGCTGGTCGGGCAGAACACCCGCATGCCCGACTACCTCGTGATGATCACAACCCTGGGCGGGATGGTGGTGTTCGGCATCAACGGCTTCATTCTTGGCCCGACCATCGGAGCGATGTTCATCGCGGTTTGGCACATCCATTCGACGACGCAACACGATGGCAGCCAATGACGGATCGCGCGTTGGCGGAGGCGGACCGGCCGTTGCTGAGCCGCCTATCGTTATGAGCGCCAGTGCACAGACGCAAGAGTCGCTGATCGCTATGGTCTGACATGAACGCCCTGCAACTGCTCTCCTACATCAGCGCAGTGTTGGTCCTCCAACTCGTCGTCGGGGTCAGTGCGGGAATCTGGCATCGACGCGTCGCAGATGCCGCGACGCTGCTCGATGTGAACGCACAGGTTCCGGTGGCTTCATCCGGTGCGTGGTCCGGGTGGCGAGATTTTCGCGTCGCAAGCCGGGAGTTTGAGGACCTCGGAAGGACTCAATGCTCCTTTCGCCTGGAGCCGGTCGATGGTGGCGCGTTGCCGCCGTTCCTGCCCGGTCAATACCTCACTTTCTCACTGCCGGTCGCCGGCAGCGAACCCGGCGAAGCCGTCACAGAACGCACGGTCACGCGCTGCTACTCGCTTTCCGATCGGCCCGAATCGTCGCACTACCGCATCACGGTCAAGCGCGTGCCTTCACCTGCGCAGAGACCCGAACTTCCGCCGGGTGCATCGTCGAGTCACTTGCACGACAGGGTGCAGATCGGCGATGTGCTGAGGATCAAGGCACCAGCCGGGCGATTCTTCATCGACTTGAACTCGGACCTGCCCGTCGTGCTGGTCGCCGGCGGCATTGGCGTGACGCCGATGATGAGCATGCTGCGCTGGTGCCTGGCCGAACAGCCCGGGCGCACCGTGCACCTGTACTACGGGGTTCGACGTGGCAGCGAGCAGGCGTTCAAGCAGACGCTCGAATCGCTGGCTGCAGCCCACCCGAACTTCCACTTAAACGTGGTGCAGAGCGATCCCGCCCCCGACGACCTGCCAGGTCACGATGGCCAGCACGTCGGTCGCATCGACGTCGACCTGCTGCGTCGGACCCTGCCGCATGGGCGGCATCAGTTCTACGTCTGCGGCCCTCCGGCGATGATGGCCAGCCTTGTGCCGGCGTTGGGCGAGTGGGGCGTCGAATCGGGTGACATTCATTTCGAGTCCTTCGGGCCGGCATCGGTGCCATCGCCCGGAACAGTTGCGCCGCCCGACGCGCCAGCCAGTAACGATGTGGCCGCATCCATCAATGTCCAGTTTCGTCGCTCCGGCCGCACGCTGACTTGGAGTGGACAGGACGGCAACCTGCTCGACTTCGCCGAACGACAAGGCATTGCCGTCGAATCCGGTTGCCGCTCTGGGAGTTGCGGAAGTTGCGAAGTCAGGCTCGTCTCGGGCCGTGTTCGCTATGCCAGCCCACCCGACCACGAGGTCGCCCCAGGTTGCTGCCTGCTGTGCGTCGGCCTGCCCGATTCGGCCCTCGTGCTCGAGGCTTGACGCTGATGAAAGCTAGACTCTTCAGCCGCGAGGTCCTGCCGTTCTACCTGTCGCTTGCCGCACTGGGAGGCTCTGCGCTGCTGGCCGACGCATTACTGCACTACTTCGACGCCGTCTGGATCGGTCGCTACCTCGGCATCGTCGGCACGCTGCTCATCATCGGCTCGTTCGGCTATTCGCTGCGCAAACGCAAGCTGATCAGCGTGGGCAAGCCGGTGACCTTGTTGCGGTGGCATGAGCGCATGGCGTGGGCGGGATCGTTCCTGGTGCTGGTGCATGCCGGCATCCATTTCAACGCGATCCTGGGTTGGCTGGCCATCTGGGCCATGTTGATCAATGTGGCGAGCGGGTTGACCGGCAAGTTCCTGCTGCAGCGTTCGCGCTTGCGGCTGGAGGCCACGCGCAAGCGGATGCGCGACCAGGGCCTGTCCGCCGCCCAGCTCGAAGAGAACCTGTACTGGGACAGCATGACCTTCGATGCGGTCAAGCAGTGGCGCGTGGTGCACTACCCGATTACGCTCGCGTTCTCGGTGCTCGCTTTGGCGCACATCGTCGGCATCTTCTTGTTCTGGGGCTGGAAGTGAAGGGCCGATGGATCCTGGCGATCATCGCTGCCAACCTGGTGGTGCTGGCGGGTTTGGCGTTCGCTTACCCGCATCTGATGGTGAGCCCCGGGGCGCTCGTGCCGGCGCACGCTGCGCTGGCGACCGACTGCTTTGCCTGCCACGCGCCGTTGCGCGGTGCCTCGGCCGAGCGCTGTGTTGCGTGTCACGCCTTGCCCGAAAACGGGCTGCGCACGACGAAGGGCGTGCCGATGCCAAAGCCTACGGTCAAGGCGTCGTTCCACCAGCAGCTGATCGTGCAGGACTGCATGGCCTGCCACAGCGACCACGCGGGACCTAAGCTCGCGCAGCACAGCCGCAAGATGTTCTCGCACGAGTTGCTGCGAGCCGACGTTGGTGAGCGCTGTGAGTCTTGCCATTCGGCGCCTCAGAACGAAATCCATCGCGACCTGAAGGTGAGCTGCGGCCAGTGCCACAAGCCTGAGGCCTGGAAGCCTGCCGGATTCGACCATACGCTGTTGCCGACAGCCCAATTGAATCGCTGTGAGAGTTGTCACAAGGCGCCGACCGACACCATGCATCGGCAGATTCAGGGCAACTGTGCCCAATGCCACAAGCCGCTAGCGTGGAAGCCGGCAAGCTTCGAGCACGACAAGCTGTACCTGCTCGATGGCGATCACAACGCGACCTGCGTGACTTGCCACGTTGGTAACGACTACAGCCGCTACACCTGCTTCGGTTGCCACGAGCACACCCCGTCGAACATCAGTGCAAAGCACGAGAAAGAAGGCATCCGCAACTTCGAGAACTGTGTGGCCTGTCACCGCAGTGCCAGTGAAGGCAACGAGCGCGAGGGCCGAGGGGAAGGGAGCAAGAAGGACTGACGGCCTGTTGGCCGCCACGCTGCTCAATCCCGGTTCAAGCGGCCCGTGCCCGCGTCTTCCGTTCGCAGCATCAGTTGAAGCGCCTGCGTGCCGTCGGCGTGTGCGGGCCGGCTCGACACGAACCCCAGCTCCTGCCCGAGCGCGAGCATGCGGTCATTGCCAGAGAGCACGGTGGCGATCAGCCGCTGGGTGCCATGCTCGCGCAGTGTGCGGATCAACTTGGTCATCAGCAGCAGACCCAAGCCGGTACCCTTGACATCGGAGCGGACGATGATGCCGAACTCGGCGTCGATGTTGTCGGGGTCTGCCATGGCGCGCGCCACGCCCAGCGTCTCCTCGATGCCGTCCGGCCCGGGAGCCACGGCGACGATCGCGGTCTCGCGCTCGTAGTCGATCTGGGTCATCCGCGCGAGTTCGCTGCGTTCGATGTTGCGCCGGCTGTAGAAGACGCGCATGCGGATGTCTTCCGGGCTCAGCCTGGCGAGGAACGCGAGGTGCTGCGCTTCGTCTTCAGGGCGGATGGCCCTCAAGGTCAATGTCCGGCCCTGCCATTGCACGGTCTCGTGCAGGCTTGACGGATACGGGCGAATCGCGAAGTGTTCGGCGCCACCCGACTCCGCGGCGCTGACCCGGATGCGCGCGTCGAGAGCTATGGCGCCCTCGTGGCTGAGGATCAGCGGGTTGATGTCGAGTTCGGCGATTTCCGGCACATCGGCCACGATCTGCGACACCGCGACCAGCACCGCACAGAGCGCGTCGAGATCGGCCGCCGGTGTGTCCCGAAAGCCGCCGAGCAGCTTGGCGACGCGCGTGCGCTCGACGAGTGCACGTGCCAGCACCGTGTTGAGCGGCGGCAAGGCCACGGCGCGGTCTGCGACCACTTCGACCGAGGTGCCGCCTTGCCCGAACAGGATCACCGGCCCGAAGACGCTGTCGATGCTGGCGCCAACGATCAGCTCGCGCGCATGGCTGCGCCGCACCATGGCCTGCACGGTGAAGCCATCGATGCGCGCGGTGGGGTGGCTGCCTCGAATGCGCGCGAGCATGGTCTGCGCGGCGGCACTCACATCGGCCGCGCTGGCCAGGTTGAGGACCACGCCGCCGACATCGGACTTGTGCGAAATATCGGTCGAGAGGATCTTCAGCGCGACCGGGAAGCCGATGGCTTCGGCAGCGTCGGAGGCGTCTGACGGCTCCATGCCGACGCTTCGCGTGGGCACCACCGGAATGCCGCAAGCGGCGAGCACGTCCTTGGCTTCGGGCTCGGTGAGCATGTCGCGGCCCTCGGCCAGCACTCGCTGGACCAGTGAACGCACGGCGACGATGTCCTGGCCTTCGGCAGCCGGCGCCACGCCGGTAACGATGGCCGGGGCTTCCATCAGCTGCGCCTGGTTGCGACGGTAGGCGACTAGCATCCCGAAAGCGCGCACCGCTTCTTCGGGTGTCGCATAGCTGGCGATGCCGGCCTGCTGAAAAATCGTCCGCGCCTCAAGCACCGCGGCTTCGCCGAGCCAGCACGCCATCAGCCTCGGCGGCGTCAGCGCCGCCAGCGGCACCAGCGCACGGGCGATGCCTGCGCTCGGAACGATGGCTGTCGGTGCATGGATGAACAACACGGCGCCCGCGTCGGGGTCGTCGTTCAGGGCCTTCAATGCGTCCATGTAGCGTTCGACCGGGGCGTCGCCAATTGATGTCCACCGGGTTGGCGTGCGACCAGTTGGCGGGCAGCACCGCATCGAGTCTTCGCAGCGTCGCATCGCTCAAGTTGGCAAGCTCGACGCATGCGTGCGCAGCAGCGTCGGCGGCCATCACGCCGGCGCCACCGCCGTTGGTCAGCACCGTCAGCGTGTTCGATATGTTGGTGCGAAAGCGCGTCAATGTCTCCGCCGCCAGAAACAGGTCCTGGAGCGTGTCGACCCGCAGCATGCCGGCGCGCGCGATCGCCGCGTCGTAGACTAGGTCGGAGCCCGCCAGCGCGCCGGTGTGCGAGGCCGCCGCGCGCTGGCCTTGCTGAGAGCGCCCGGCCTTGACCACGATCACCGGCTTGTTGCGCGCGACCGCACGCGCGGCCGACATGAACTTGCGCGGCGACTCGATCGATTCGATGTAAAGGAGGATGGCGCGCGTCTTAGGGTCGCTCGCCAGGTAGTCGAGCAGGTCGCCGAAGTCGACATCGGCATGCTCGCCCAGCGACACGAAGTGCGAGAAGCCGATCGCGCGGGCGCGGGCCCAGTCGAGCATCGCGGTCACCAACGCACCCGACTGCGACACGAACGCGAGTTCTCCGGGCAGTGCGTCGGTGTGAGCGAAGCTGGCGTTCAGCCCGATGTGCGGTGCCAGCAGACCGATGCAGTTCGGGCCCAGGATGCGCAGCAGGTGAGGCCGCGCTGCGTCCAGCATGGCCGCCTTCTGCTCGGCGCTCAGACCGGCCGTCAAGACCACGGCGGCGCGAGTGCCGAGCGCACCGAGCTCCGCAATCAGTCTCGCGACGATCGCGGGGGGCGTGCAGATCACGGCGAGGTCGGGAATCGACGGCAGGTCTGCCGCGCGGGCGAAGACCAGTTCACCCGCGAACTCGCGGTGCTTGGGATTCACCGCGTACAAGGTCCCCTTAAATTGCCCGTGCCGCAGGTTGGACCACACCGTGGCACCCACGCTTCCCGCTCGCTGCGACGCGCCGAACACGGCAACCGAGGCTGGATCGAAGAGGTGATCGAGATTGCGAATGCTCACGGGAAGTACCTCTGAAGCGACTCGTCATGAAGCGTTCGGGCTTGGCTTGGCGCCATGACACATTGCCCACACGACTTCCCGTGATGGCCGGGCGGGAGGCCCGTGTACTCTCGCCCATCGCGCACTTGAATTCTCTTGGTGCCGCAGACGGCTCTGTTGAGACCGGCCCGATGTTCGATCAGCTCCGGAGTTGCGCCATGAAAATCCTTGTCCCGGTCGACGGTTCAGAGCACGCGCTCGATGCGGTTCGGCACGCCCTGCATCTGGTTCGCGAAGGGTTGCAGGCGACTTTCGTGCTGGCGACCGTGCAGGAGCCGACCTATGTGTACGAGATGGTGCTCGCGCCTGATGCAGAGGTTCTGGAGAGGGTCACGGGAGCCGTCGGCGGGCGTGCCCTGGAAGGCGCAGAAGCGCTGTTCAATCGGGCCGGCGTCCCCTTTGCGAAGGAGATCGGTACGGGTGAGCCTGCCGCGACGCTGATCGAGATAGCCGAACGAATGAGTTGCGAGGCGATCGTCCTGGGCGCCAGGGGCCTGGGGGCCGTTCGAAGTGCGCTGCTCGGGTCTATCTCGATGGCGGTACTGCACGCGTCCCGGTTGCCGGTGACCGTCGTCAAGCACGTCGAGGCCTGACTTGCGGGAGCCGTTCGGGCCGCGATGCATCGGTTACTGGATGAACGGCCCGCTCCACTGATGTGTGGCTCCATGAGCCGTCACGCGGCGCGCTCGGTTCGGCAACGCACAGACCAGCGCAACGAAGAAGAGGAAGTTGCGGTCAGGGCCATCGGTCGATGACCGAACCCGGGATCCTCGCGATGCGAACACGACTCTTGACTTTTCTTTTGATCCCGGCCGGCTTTGCGCTGGCGATCATGGCTTCCGGCTGTAACAAACCGCCAGATGCAGTCGGAGCCGTCGCAACGGGAACGACGCCCCCGGTTGCCAATGTGGCCGATGCTGACGTCACGACGAATGTCACGACGGCGCTGGTGCGTGAAGCCTCGCTCAAGGGTGCCGACATCCGTGTCGTCACGCTCAAAGGCGAAGCGCAGCTGATCGGTGTCCTCGATAGCCAGGCGCAGGTTGATACCGCCCTCAAGATCGCACGGGCCGCCGATGGCGTGCACACCGTCCACAACGAACTGACGGTCAAGAAGTGAGCCTGTCTACGGCGCCGGAGTTTTTGATCCATCGCACCCGTACTCCGAAACCAAAGCGCATCCCGATGATGAAAGTGTTGACCCGCCTTGGCTTGGCTGCGTTGCTGATCGTCTTTGGCCCGTCCGATGCGCAGACCGCCTCGCACCCAACGGGCACTACGGCGGGCACCGTGACCGTTGTCATTGAGATGAACCTGACGTCGCCCGGCGAGCCAGAAGCCGCGTTGGTGGCGCTGCGCGACATGCGTGCGATGGTCAGGACTCGGCCAGGCTTCTTGTCGGACGAACTCCTGCGCAACTTCAATGGGGCGAATGTGCCGGCTTACGTTCACGTTTCGCGCTGGACCACGATGGCCTACTGGTCGGCCGTGTTTCTGTCGCCGACCTTCGGCAAGCTCAGCGCGCACGGGAATCAGCATTACACGGTGACGGCGAGCGCCTTTGTTCCGGTCGAGTAACGGCTTGGGCAGGCCTTGGTTGAGAACAAATGGGAAAGCTACCCACGACGCGTCGACGATGACGACCCAGTCAAGGCGCGGCTCAGTCGGCGCAGGAATACAGGAGACTCAAATGTTCAGTAATTGCAGGGGTACGGTGGCGTTGGCCGGCGTCCTGCTCACCGCCTTTGCAGGCACCGCCTGTGCGCAGGTCCAGTCCCGGGGCGAGCTGCTCTATTCGACCCATTGCATCAGCTGCCACGCGTCGCAGATTTACTGGCGGGACAAGAAGGCTGCCAACGACTGGGCCAGCCTGAAATTCCAGGTGCGGCGCTGGCAAGGCGCAACGGGCCTAGGGTGGAGCGAGGACGACATCGATGACGTAACACGATACCTAAACGAGAGTATCTACCGCTATGCACCGAGTGCCAATTCGGTGACACGGGACGTTCCGCCGAATACTTGCGCCCCTGTGCGAGGCGCCGTGGCGCAGCGGCGCGGCACGTCCGATCAGCCGCGTTCCAACGTGGTGGAATGAGCGATCGGACTGCATGGTGATCGACTTGCATCGCTGCAATCTGCTGTCCTGCCGTCATCCGACCAGCTGCAACTGGGTTTCGCCCTCGTCAGTCCCGTGCACGACCGAATCTGAGGCTCGTGTCTGGCAGGTTGGGAACGTGCGACCGCTTCACGCGCGCGGCGAACGCTTCGCGCCCCTCAAGCGTTTAGCGGAAGGAGCGACCTCAATCGCCGTTCTGATCAAACCGGGAAAGCCATGAAGATACTGATTGCCGCAGATGGAAGCGACTACACCAAGCGCATGCTTGCCCATATCGCCGCACACGATGAGTGGCTGGGATCACAGCACCAGTACACAGTGTTCCACTGCGTCCCGGCGTTGCCGCATCGAGCAGCTGCCTTTGCCGGCCAGGCGACAGTCCAGAGCTACTACGACGATGACGCCGAGGTCGTGATCCGCCCGATCCGGGCATTTTTCAAGTTGCAGTCTCTGGAGGCGACTTTTGTTCACGAGATCGGAGCGCCCGCGGAGGGCATTGCGAGGTTCGCCGAGCAGGAAAAATTTGATCTGCTGATACTGGGCTCTCACGGTCACGGCGCGCTGGCCAACCTCGTGTTGGGCTCTGTGGCCACGAAGGTTCTGGCCTTGTGTTCGACGCCTGTATTGCTGGTGAGGTAAATCCCGCAGGCGTTGTTGGCGTCGTCATCTGTGCGCCGCTTCTCTGGCTTTCACCGGGGGGCGTGTCC
>ENA-OFCD01000396-OFCD01000396.1-metagenomes-genome-assembly--contig:-NODE-396-length-28467-cov-4.868612_pt1 | contig 28467 bp, 19 predicted proteins | sample MGYA00153392_OFCD01 | MGnify analysis MGYA00153392
TTTCGATGCGGATCTCGCACGAAGCGATCTACCAGGCCCTCTACATCCAGGGCCGGGGCGGGCTGCGCCGCGAGCTCAGCGCCTGCCTGCGGACCGGCCGGGCACTTCGGGTGCCGCGGGCCAGAACAACCGGCAAGGGCCGTCCGTTCGTCACCGACGACGTCCTGATCAGCACCCGCCCGGCCGAGGTCGAGGACCTCACTCATCGAGCCGAGGACCACAGGGATCACCCCACCCTCACAGGCCATCCGCGGCATCGTCTCCGGGCTCAGCAGACTCCCGGCATCCGCACTGCCCACCGTCGTCCCACCCCGTGCAATATCCTGCTCCGCCGCCTCGCCGCCACACCCGAACCCAGCCGCCCGCATCCGATCCTGCAGCGCCTCGAGGTCGTTCGTCACGAACACCGTCGCCTCCACCACATTCCTCCAGAAGTACCCGGACGCAATTTCGGCCATCGTCAACGCCGAGCTCGACGCAACCGCGTTCATCACGGCGCATCCGGCCGAGGCGAAGGCGCTTGTCAACGCGCACATCAAGTCGATCGCGGGAAAATCGCTGGACCCGAAGTACCTTGACAGCGCGTGGGGCCAGGTCGATTTCACGATCGACCCGCTCCCGTCCACGCTTCTCAAGTCCGCCGCCCATGCGCACTCGGTCGGCCTCCTCGACAGCGTCAAGCTCAAGGGCCTGTATGACTTGAAGGCGCTGAATGCCGCACTGGTGAGTCGCGGCAAGGCGATGATAACCGCGCCATGAGCATCCTGAAGCTCAGCGAACCGTCCCTGGTTGCGCAGCCAGGTCCCACCATCCGGATCACCGGTCTCACGAAAGTCTTCGGGCGTCGCGGCCAGGAGACGACGGCGCTGAGCGAGGTGTCGATTAGCGTGAAAGAGCAGGAGTTCCTGTGCATCGTTGGCCGATCCGGGTGCGGAAAGAGCACGATGTTGAATATCATCGCCGATCTGGAGACGCCAACGGGGGGCAGCGTTGACGTCGGCGGCCGCAAGGTCGGAATGATGTTCCAGGACGCCAACCTGTTCCCGTGGCTGACTGTCGAAGGCAACATCGACCTGGCCCTGAAGCTTTCCGGTGTCGCCGCTGAGTTGCGGAAGGACCGCATCCAGGAACTGCTCGAAACGGTGCAGCTGGCTCACGTCGCCACAAAGCGGCCGCACGAGCTCTCAGGCGGCATGCGGCAACGCGTCGCGCTCGCCCGCACTTTGGCGCAGGACTGCGAGATTCTTCTGATGGATGAGCCGTTCGCGGCGCTCGACGCGATCACGCGCGACGCGATGCACGAACAGACGGAGCGGATCTGGGGCGAACGTGCACTCACTGTCGTGTTCGTGACCCACAACGTGCGGGAAGCGGCCCGACTGGCCGACCGTGTCGTTGTGATGAAGCCGAACCCGGGGCGCGTCGGCTCTGAGAGTCTCATCACCATTCCTCGACCGAGGACGATGGAGGATCCGCGCGTCGCCGAAGCCGCAGCGCTGCTGCACCACATGCTGCACACCCAGGAGATGCCCGATGACTGACGAACTGGTGAAGCCGCGCGTGAGCGCGCCTCTCACGGAGCGTGGTGCACGGGTCGAAGTCGGCGCGGGCGCGCGACTCTGGCGTCGGGTATGGCCACCGCTGATGGCCGTCGTGATCGTGCTCGCGCTCTGGCAGGTTGTGGTCACGGTCGGCTGGCGACCCATCTACGTGCTTCCCGCCCCGGCCGCTGTCGGTGGCGCCCTCAGCGACATGCTGGTCGATCCGAAGTTCTGGAGCGCTCTGGGCACGACCCTCGCGCGGGCCTTCATCGGCTTCGGTATTTCGGTGCTGATCGGTTCGATCATCGGTCTGGCGGTGTCTCGTTCACGCATCCTTCGATCAGCAATCGGGTCCCTGATCACCGGCCTCCAGACCATGCCGTCGATCGCCTGGTTCCCGTTCGCCATCCTGCTGTTCGGTCTTACCGAGCAGGCGATCACCTTCGTCATCGTGCTCGGTGCCGCGCCGTCGATCGCCAACGGCGTCGTGTCAGGGATCGATGATGTGTCGCCTCAGCTGCAGCGGGTCGCGCATGTTCTCGGTGCACGCGGGATGCGCATGTACAGATATGTGATGATCCCTGCCGCCCTGCCGTCGTATCTTGCTGGTCTCAAGCAGGGCTGGGCCTTCGCCTGGCGCAGCCTGATGGCCGGCGAACTCCTGGTCATCATCGCGGCGCGCCCGTCCCTCGGCGCCAACCTGCAGTTCAACCGCGAATTCGCGAACGCGCCCGGCCTGCTCGCGATCATGATCGTGATCTTGGTCATCGGCGTGATGGTCGATTCCGTATTCACGCGGATCGCGAACGGCGTCAGAACCCGTCGCGGTATGGGAGTGGTGCGCCTATAAACTCGTGTCCGCAGGCGTCCCCTGCAGACGGGAAGAGGCAGCCGTGCAGGTGAGCGCCAGGGTGGATTACGCGATGCGTGCCGTCGTGCAAATTGCACAGCGCCCGGATTCGGTCACGACCAAGCGGGAGCTCTCCGAACTGCAAGACATCCCGGGGCGGTTTCTGGAGAACATCCTGTTGCAGCTGGTGCGCTCCAACGTGCTCGCGGTCACCCGCGGGTCGCAAGGTGGGTACTCGCTCGCGCATGCGGCGACATCGATCACTGTCGCGGATGTCGTGCGGGCAATCGACGGACCTCTTGCCGGGGTTCGGGGGGCTCCTCCCGAGCAGCTCGACTACCCGGAGTCCTCCAAACAGGTTCAGGCCATCTGGGTTGCGTTGCGGGCGAGCATGCGAAGCGTTCTGGAAGACACGACGATCGATGCGCTCGTCACGGGTGTGCTGCCCCCCGTGGCGAACGAACTGCTCCGCCAGCCGGGGGCGTGGACGCGTCGCTGACGACCTCGCGTCGCCCACACTGGGGTAGTCGCTCACTGCTCATCCGTGGCACAGTGGAGGGAACTCGCTCCCGACGAGAGGACGATTTGTCGATTTCAGTAGGGTCCTCCGACGTCGAACTCGCCACGGACCTGGCTCGCAAAGCTGGGGAGGTGCTTCTCTCGATTCAGTCCGCAGCACGGCCTGACGAGATCGGTACGCCCATCTTGAAAGCCCGAGGCGATGCTGCGGCACAGGCCTACCTCGACTCCCGCCTTCGCTCCGAGCGGCCCGGCGACGCCATACTCTCCGAGGAGGCGAAGGACAGCTCAGCGCGCCTCCTGGCCGACCGGGTGTGGATCATCGATCCGCTGGACGGAACCCGCGAGTTCTCCGAAGGAAGGCACGACTGGGCTGTGCACGTCGCGCTCTGGCACGCCGGTGAGCTCACTGACGGCGCCGTCGCGCTCCCGGGACTGCGTACCGTGCTGTCCAGTGCAGACGTCGCGGCGACCAGAACGTGGAACGGTCGAATCCGCCTCGCGGTCTCTCGCACCAGACCGCCGGCACTTGTCGAGTACCTGATCGCACAGCTGGATGCCGAGGTCGTCCCCATGGGATCAGCAGGCTATAAGACCAGCGCAGTGGTGCGCGGCGAGGTGGATGCATACGTGCACGCCGGTGGCCAGTACGAGTGGGACTCGGCAGCGCCGGTCGTCGTGGCTCGAGCGGCCGGGATGTTCACGAGCAGAATCGACGGGTCGGCTCTTCGATACAATCAGCCAGACCCCTATCTGCCGGACGTTGTCGTTTGCATTCCCGAAATTGCGGACATCCTGCTTTCTGCGATCAGCAATTACCCCAAGGAAGGTGCCCGTGACTGAATTCAGCGACAGTCCGCGCTACGGCCTCAGCCAACTCGACTACCTCGAATCCGAGGCGATCTTCATCATCCGCGAGGTGGCGGCGGAGAACGAGCATCCCGCGATGCTGTTCTCCGGGGGCAAGGACTCGATCGTCATGCTTCACCTGGCCGTGAAAGCCTTCGCTCCCGGTCCAGTGCCGTTTCCTCTGATGCACGTCGACACCGGGCACAACTTCGCCGAGGTGCTGGAGTTTCGTGATCGAAAGGTGGCAGAGCTCGGCATAGGGCTTGTCGTGGGGTCGGTACAGGATGCGATCGACTCCGGACAGGTTCGCGAGGCCCCTGGTGGGTCCCGCAACCGCATCCAGACCCCCGTTCTGCTACAGACCGCCGAAGCGAACGGGTTCACCGCCTTGATGGGAGGCGCGCGTCGCGATGAGGAGAAGGCGCGAGCGAAGGAGCGGGTCTTCTCGTTCCGGGATGAGTTCGGCCAGTGGGACCCCAAAGATCAGCGCCCCGAGCTGTGGTCGCTTTACAACACTCGGATCAATCAGGGCGAGAGCATCCGGGTGTTCCCCATTTCGAACTGGACAGAGCTAGATATCTGGGAGTACATCGCTCGCGAGCGCATCGAAGTCCCCTCCATCTATTACGCGCACGAACGAGAAGTTTTCCTCCGCAACTCAATGCTTTTCGCGGTGGACAAGCACCTCCAGCCGCGCGAGGGTGAAAAGGTTTTCACAGCCCGCGTGCGCTACCGCACGGTCGGCGACGCAACACTCACCGCGGCGGTCGAATCCGAGGCCGACACTCCGGAGAAAGTGGCCAGCGAGGTCGCTGCCTCGCGGATCACCGAACGTGGAGCGACGCGCGGAGACGACAAGGTCAGCGAGGCGGCGATGGAAGACCGCAAAAAAGAGGGCTACTTCTAATGGACATCCTGCGATTCGCCACAGCCGGATCGGTGGACGATGGCAAGAGCACACTCATCGGCCGACTGCTCTACGACTCCAAGTCGGTGTTTGAGGACCAGCTGGAAGCCGTCGAGCGCACTAGCCGCCAGCGTGGCGACCTGTACACCGATCTCGCGCTGCTGACCGACGGGCTTCGTGCGGAACGCGAACAGGGCATCACGATCGATGTCGCCTACCGCTATTTCGCCACGCCGCGACGCAAGTTCATCATCGCCGACACGCCGGGCCACACCCAGTACACCCGCAATATGGTGACTGGCGCGTCGACCGCGGACCTGGCGATCGTGCTCGTCGACGCACGCAAGGGCCTGCTGGAGCAGAGTCGCCGTCATGCCACCATCGTCTCGCTCCTCCGCGTGCCGCACATCGTGCTCGCCGTCAACAAGATGGACCTCGTGGACTGGTCCGAAGACGTCTATGAAGCGATTCGCAGTGAATTCCTGGAGTTCGCCGCGCGTCTCGATTTCAGTGATGTCACGGTGATCCCGATGTCGGCACTCGCAGGCGACAACGTGGTCAGCCGCTCCGAGAACACGCCGTGGTACGAGGGTGCCTCGCTTCTGCACCACCTCGAGCACGTATACATCGCGAGCGACCGCAACCTCACCGATGTGCGTTTTCCCGTCCAGTACGTCATCCGGCCACAGAACGGCCGCGGCGACTACCGTGCGTTCGCGGGACAGGTGGTGGGCGGTGTCATGAAGCCGGGCGACGAGGTGATGGTGCTCCCGAGCGGGCTTCCCACGCGGATCCGGACCATCGACACAGCGGACGGTGAGGTAGCAGAGGCCTACCCGCCGATGTCGGTGACCGTGCGACTCGAGGACGAGGTGGACGTCTCCCGCGGCGACATGATCTGCCGGCCGCACAATCAGCCCACCGTCACGCAGGACATCGATGCGATGATCTGCTGGATGGATGACATGCCGCTTCGACCCGGTCAGAAGTACGCGATCAAGCACACCACGCGCACCACGCGGGCACTCGTCAAAGAGGTCCAGTACGAGCTCGACGTGAACTCCCTGCACCGAAACCAGGGTGTCGATTCGTTGGGAATCAATGCGATCGGGCGTGTTCGTTTTCGCACGACGCAGCCAATCCTCGTCGACCCGTATCGTCGGAACCGGATGACGGGCGCGTTCATCCTGATCGATGAGGTCACCAATCGCACCGTCGGCGCCGGCGTCATCAACGAAACGTGAGCAGCGGTGGTAGACAGCACTGACAGGGGTCTCAAGGCTTCCCTCAAGCGGGCCGGGAGCGGAGCATTCCGCGTACTCGGGACCGCCACCGCGTCCCGCAGGCCAATGCCTGACTTCATGCTCATCGGCACGAAGCGGGGAGGAACGACGTCGTTCTACTACGACATCCTCAAAGAACCGCAGGTAATTACCCTGTTCCCGTCTGCGAAGTATCTTCCGAAGTCCAACGAGACGAAGGGCGTGCACTTCTTCGATTCGAATTTTGGGAAAGGGGAGCGCTGGTACCGGTCATTCATGCCCACCCGGGCATCCCGTCGCCGCGCCGAGAAGATCGTCGGTAAGCCGGTGGTGGTCGGCGAGGCCTCGCCGTACTACATGTTCCATCCGCTGGCCGCCGAACGGGCGGCGGCGATGGTCCCGGATGCCAAGATACTTGTGCTTCTACGTGATCCCGTCATGCGCACTTATTCGCACTGGAAGGAACGTCGCAGGAGTTCGGCGGAGCCGCTCGAATTCGAGGCAGCGCTCGCGGCAGAGGATTCACGGCTCGCCGGTGAGGAACAAAAATTACGGGACGACCCGACCTACTACAGTTACGCTCACGAGCAGCAGTCGTATCTCACGCAAAGTCGATACGTCCGGCACCTCCGCAAGTGGTACGAGCTCTATGGTGCGGACCGCATTCTGGTGGTCGCGAGCGAGGACTACTACGGGGAGCCGGACGAGGTCATGCGTCAGGTCGCCGAGTTCCTCGGGATCGACCACGCGACGCTGCCGAAGGGCGAGCATATGAATGCGGCGGGGGGTGAGGGCATCTCACCCGAGACGCGCGAGCGCCTGACGAGCGAGCTAGCGGACGATACTGCCGAGCTCGAGGCATTGATCGGCCGAAAGCTTCCATGGCACTAGAGCCGGAGTTCTCGCCGGCGAGTGTGCGCTTTCCCACCTCTGGTCACATCTGGGTTCCGGCGAGCGGGCGACGGGGGGCGGCAGCGGGTGTTTCGATGCACTCGCCGTGCACTATTCCGGCGGTGTTCGCTCAGCGAGTGCTGTGGTCAGCCGTGCGCATATTCGGCCCATGGGTACTGCCCGGGGTGAGGGAGTCGTGGGACGAGCCGGTAGCCCACTCCACCTGGGAGCACTTTACCGCCGAGTGGATCGAGGCGTTCGGCCGGTGGGACAGCGCCGCCCTGTACAGGCGGCCGCAGGCGTCACGCTCCGGATGCTCGCTACTGTTGCTCCGTGACGGCCGAGGCGTCGGCTTTGTGCGCATCACCACGGACGCGCAGAGGGCGGAGCGGGAGTTCACCGTCATGTCGAGTGTCTGGGCAGCGCGTCCGGCGTCCTTCGCCATCGCCCGCCCTGTCGGGGTAGGGCACAGTTCGGGCCTTTCCTGGGTCGGCAGCGAGTCCGTGCCCAACTATCCGCTCGGGGCGGTGCGAAAGCCCGCAGTTCGCGAGCGGGTCGCGGCAGAGATCGCAGACATTCTTGACACGGCTCTCACGCGATCGGATGCGATACCGTCGGCATGGCGGGGCAGCCATGGCGATCTCTCACCGTGGAACCTTCGCACGGAACTCACCGGGCGCGTGCGAGTGATCGACTGGGAGGACGCGGCGTTCGCTCCCGCAGGTGTTGACTCGCTCTACGGTGCTGTCACGGCTCATCTCACATTCGGCACACCGCTTCCGAGCAAAGCTGATGGCGCAGCAGCGGGTTGGATCGAGTCCGTCGTGGAAAAAAGACTTGCGCCCGACGAGGCACCCGACTCGCTGAACAATCGCATGCTCCAGATCGTTCGCGATCTTCCGGCGCAGCTCTAGGGAGCGGCCGTCACGGGTTCGCGCCTGGCGACCGGCAGTGGGTCGACCAGCTGGTACCGGGCGTATTCCCTTCGCCGCCTCGGGAACCGGGTATCGCGCTCCAGTATCAGCGATATCGCAAGAAAAAGAATGAACGTCGTGCTCGATTCGATTACTCCGTTTTCGGTGAAACTGCGGATGATGAGCATGACCATCAGCGGAACCGTGAGAGCGCTCAGCCCAGGAGTTCGGACCGCCTCCACGGTGGTCCAGACCATCCAGACCAACAGCAGAGTCGTTCCGATAATCCCCGCTTGTGCGATCACCGACACCCAGCTGCTGTCGAGCACCTGCACGTCACGCCACCGCTGGTGCACCTCGACGGTCTTGGCCGCGAGACCGACACCGATCCATTTGTCCCACGAGTTCCACGGGGTGGCTAGCACCGCCTCCCAGGCGACCGTGCGGGAGCTCAGTGTGGAAATCTGTTCGATTGTCTGGCCGCGCGACAGTAGGACGGAGATGGTGTTCGTGAAGGCGGCCAGTGCATAGGCGAACGGGGCGGCCGCGATGGTGGCGATGGCGGTGGAGGCTGCCAGGCGGCCGCCGCATACGAAGGCGAGGGCGATTCCCACGACAACGACGATCAGAGCGGTTCGCGAGCCGGTCGCGAAAATTATGGCGATGTGGATGACCAGCAGCCCCACGTTCCATGGACGCAGGCCCCGCCGCACGATGTCCGCGGCAAGACCGATCACAGGCGGGGCAGCGAGGCCAGCGAGAACGTTCGGGTCCATCTGCGGGGTTCCACCCGCAAGTCGACCACCACTCAGCCCGTGCTGGAGGCCGGTGACGGCGGCGACGATGGCGACCGCTGACATCGCCGCAAGCAGGGCGGTCAGCACAGTCGTCGCCGGTGCCGAACTCACCACGACCGCGATCGTCGCGGCAACGAGCACGATCCGCACGGTGAGAACCACGGCGGTCGACGCGGCACCGGCCGCGAATGCGCCGTCGAGCGAGACGAGCACGATTCCCGCGAGTAGGCAGAGGCTGCGCACTCCGATCGACCCTCGCGCCGGTGCGCGGATCATGAGCAGCAGTCCGGCGCCGAAGGAGATGACCCCCAAGACAGCTTTGCCGATTACGACGGGATCGATGCCACCGGCGTAGATGTCACCGACCCGCCATGGGACCACGCTCACGACCGTGAGCGTCATGACAGCAAATACCGCCACCCACACTCTCCGGACGGAATTCACCGTCTCCGTCGAGGCCGTCACGTCTCCGGTGCGGCTTCAGGAGCCGCCACAACTGACGTGGTGGCGGCCGACGCCGCTTGCTTTGCATTCCGGGTTCTCGATGTGGCTGAGGGTGCGGAGCGGGTCGTGGCGGAGGTGCGCGGCTTGCGTGTAGTCGAGGGACGAAGTGGTTTCGGTGGCGCTGGTGATACTCGCACGGAGTCCGCGATCGCTGTTTCGTCCGCAGGTATCTTGGCCGCTGGTCCGACCGGAATGGGTGCAGCGGACCGTTCCGGCTGTGCCAGAGCGCTGGCGGTCGCAGGCAGGGCGAGATCATCCCATTTGCGCGCCGGTGTGCGCGGCACCTCGTTGAAGTCTCCGGGCAGCCACTCGGAGACGAGGTCGCTGCGTCGGAAGACAGGCACCCCCGTCATGATGATTCCGAGCGGGCGGATCTCCAGAAGTCGAAGACGAGCGAGGATGTGGGCGAGATCTGCAGCGCGGGTGCGACCCAGACAAACGAGTACGACGACGCCGTCCGCATACGGCGCGATGAGTTCAAGCGTCGCTGGCCGCGTTGTCGAGGTGAGCTGTGTCACGGTGAGGTCGAACTCCGCGAGGAGCTGCCGGACGGTGCCCAGAACATTGTGCTCGGCAACATTCTCCTTCGGGGCGTTCGCCGGGAGTCCAGGAGCGAGCAGGTCGAACGATCCGACATCGGATTTGAGCACGACTCGGCGCACTGATCGGGTGCCAGAGAGCACCTCGGCGAGCCCTTCCGCTGAAAGTGCCTCCGGGTTGGTAGCACTGATGCCACCATCGAAGTCTGCTTCGACCAGAACCACCGAGCGACCCGTCATAGCGAAGGAACGAGCGAGTCCAATACGGGTCTGGATTCGTGCCGCCGCGCGGCTCGCGGGAACGAGCGCAAGCAGGCGCGGGAGCTCGTTACCGTTCGCCTGCCGAATGGTCAACTGGGTCTCGCGGAGGGCGGCCTCCGTACGATCGTTGTTTCTCGTCCGGAATCTCGCGAAGGGCAGCGATGGCTTTGTCAGTTCGCCGATTACGGGGAGCCCGGAGATTCGCCGGGCGGCTTTTGCGGTTCGGACCGTCGTGTCGAAACGAGCCCAGACGATTGCCGCGATCAGACCAAGGGCCAGTCCGCCGAGGCCTCCCAGGCCCAGGATGATGCCACGCTGGGGCGCGGAGGACGATGTCGGCGGCTGCGCCCTGTCCCGGAGTTCGAGGGAGACGACGTAGCGGTTATCCGTTGACGAGTTCTCCAACTCAGAGACCGTGTTCGAGAGGTTCGCTGCGATCGAATTCGATATCGCGGCGGCCGTTTCCGGGTCGGTTGCGCTCGACGCGATCTGAAGGAGGACGGTGGTCGGCGGGTTGGTCGCGCTCACCGAATTCGCGAGTTGCTTCACCGATTGGCTGAGGCCGAGATCGAAGATCGTCTTCGACAGCACGTCGGAACTGAGAGCTAGCTCAGGATACGAACTGATACGGGCAAGGGCGAACTGCGAACGCTCTAGCAGCGTCCCGGTGGTGGAGCGCACGGTGAGGAACGAGGTCGACGTGGCCTCGTAGGTCGGAGGGATCGAGGCGCTGATACCGACCGCGAGACTGAGACCCACGAGGACACCAACGACGAGGGCACCCCAGCGTTCGAGGAAGATCTGCAGGTAAGGCTGTTGTTCCATCAAGTCCTATTCTCGTCGGGTAGAGCAAAGCAACCTGAAACATCGAAGCTACCATTCAGAACGTTGCGAATTCTGGACTGGTTACCCCCATACCGGGGATTCTGGGAAGATAGGGACGGAGCTGACCCGACAGCTCCCGGCACACGCGAGTCGAATCGCTGCCGCATTCGCATACCCGGAAGTGCACCGATGACCCACATAGGTGAGCCACACCAGCCGAGTGGTCGCCACGCACGGCCTCGGCGGTTGCTTCGCCGGGCGCTGGTGGTCGCCGTGGTCGCGATCGTCCTCGTCGCTCTCGTCGCTCTCGTCGCGCTTCCGGGCCTCCAGTCGCGGATCCCCGTCACGCCCGGCCACCGGGACGTGGCCGTTCCGGTCTCCGACACGACCGGTCCGGCTCCAGGGGCGCCGACCGTCGGGTCGACCAGCTACCCGGTGCCCGCCGACTCGCTCTTTGTGTCGCCGAGCGGGAGCAATTCGAGGAAGGGCAGTGAAGCGTCGCCGTACCAGACTGTCCAGTACGCGATATCCCAGTCACACCCGGGCCAGACCATCGTGCTCCGGGCGGGGACTTACCACCAGAATGTCACCGTCCCCGAGGGCACGCCGGTGACGATCGAGTCCTACCCGAACGAAGCCGTGTGGTTCGACGGCAGCACTCTCGTGTCGTCCTGGGTCGCGAACGGATCGATCTGGGTCTCCGAAGGGTGGATGGCGCAATTCGATTCGAGTCCGACCTACACCACTGGTGCGCCGGAAAGCACCCTCCCTTCCTTCAACTTCTTGAATCCGAAGTACCCCCTTGCGGCGCATCCCGACCAGGTCTGGATCGACGACAAGCCATTGGTCCAGGTGAAAGATGCGAACGCGGTTAAGGCGGACACGTTCGCGGTCGATTACGCGCAGCACCGGCTCTACCTTGGATCCGATCCGACCGGCCACGAGGTCCGCGCCAGCGATAAGACCAAGGCGCTCGCCGTTCAGGCGGAAGGAACGGTGCTGCGCGGATTCGGAGTGCGTCGTTACGCGACCCCGTTGCCCGGTTTCGGTGCCGTTACTATTGAGGCCGCGAAAGCGTCTCTGCAGGATCTCGACATCGAGCAGAACGCGACCACGGGACTCTTTCTCGGGGCCGCGGACGCCGTGCTGCGCAACATCACCTCAAGGGACAACGGAATGATCGGGGTGAACGCCAATTATGCCGACAATCTCACAATCGCGGGACTGTCGGTGACCGGCAACAACGTGCAGCGCTTCAACACGGCGCCCGTGGCAGGAGGGATGAAGATCACGCGCAGCAGGGACCTGACGATCGAATACAGCTCCTTCAGCCATAACCACGGTCCCGGCCTGTGGTTCGACCAGTCCGTCTACGACGGGAAGATCATCTCAAACACTATGGATGGCAACTTCTGGCATGGCCTGAGCATGGAGATCTCGTCCTTATTCGTCGTCGCAGGCAACACCGTCGTCAACAACGGAGGAAACGGCATCAAGTTGAACGATACCGACAATGTGCAGATCTGGAACAACACCGTGGCGAACAATGCGATTGACCTTCGGGTTGCGCAGGACCTTCGCCGAGCAACCGACCCGACGGTACCGGGGCAGAACCCTCGGTATCCTTCCGATCCCGCGATGACCTGGGTCCTGGGCAACATCGTCGTCTCGAACAATGTGTTCTCCGGCTCGAGCATTTCGGCGCTGGTGTCCGTGCAGGACTACTCGGGTCACTTCACGGCGCAGCAGCTGGGGGTAACTCTGAACGGCAATGCGTACCAACGGGCGTCGGCATCCGAACCCGAGTCCCAATTGCTCTGGGAGCAGGGCCACAACACCGCAAAGCAGTACACGCCCTTATCGACCTTCCGTCTCGAGACCGGCCAGGAAAAGCAGGGTGCGCAACTGGCGAACGCACCGGCAGGCAAGCGCACCTGGCTGACCGCTGCGTCCACGAGCGCCGCGACCACGGACTCCAGGCCAGCCATGCCCGGGTCGATAATGGCGTTACTCGGGTGGGACGCCTCCGACCACAGAGTCGGCGCCGACTAGCGGATCGCCTGCTCGCGCCGCGCTTCCGGCCTGAGGATGAACGCGCGGATCGCGAGGCCCCCGGCGATCGAGCCGACAGAGAGCGCAACCGGTGCGAATGATGGCTGCACCCCGAGGGCCAGGATCACAAGCACAGCGATCGCAGACAGGAGCGTGTCGCTCACCCTGATCGCGAAGACGAGGGCCTGGCGACCGCCCACCGCCGCCAAGGCGCCGTACGGTGTCACCGCTGAGACCGACGCCGCATATGCGAGCCAGCCGATGACCGCAAGAAGCTGGGGTGTGGTGCCGAAGAGCAGTGGTCCGACGAACGGCAGTGCGACGAGGAATACGACACTCATGAGGGTTGTGGTCCCGAGCAGGATACCGACTGACCGATCGGCGCGGCGTAATTGGGAAGTGACCCCCGCAGCTTTGTTGCGCGCATAGCTGACGAAAAGAAAGGAGGTCAGCCCGGAGATGACGAGCATTGCCGGAGCAACGTAGACCCGAGCCGTTTCAAGCAGGCCTGTTGCCGCGAGTCCCACGAAGACGGTGACGAGCGCACGCACGACAGTCAGGAGTCCGGGTCGGAGAAATTGTTGCGCCGATCGCCATACGCCGTAGGCAGCGACCAGACGATAATCGCCGCGAACGAAGCCGACCACGAAACGCTCGGCGCGCGGGAGCAGCACGATTCCGAGGAGGATCGCGACGACCTGTCCGACCGCGATGGCCATGAGGAACAGATCGAGGTCGATCCGATGCCGCAGGACACCGATACCGACGACCGCAAGGGAGCCCAGAAATGCGGAAAGGTCGATTGCTGCGACCCGCCAGAACAACACGTTCGCCATGAGAAGGCGCCGCATGAGCTCTTCGAGGCCGAAGAGGCCGACCGCGATGCCGAACCACAGAGCCTGGTGCGGGGTGATCAGTCCCGTCGGGATCATGACAATCGCCGAGACGATGCCCGCGATGAGCGAGAGTCCGATGGCGTAGTGCTGAAGCGCTGAGCGCACGGTTCTCTCGCGCCGCTCGAGCACGACCAGGGAGTCTCCCACGAACCCGGTCAGGATTCCCGCCACGAGGACCATCACGCCATACAGGATGGAGAAGGTGCCGAGCCCGTCGAGCCCAAGCGACCGCACGACCAGGATCTGGAGAAAAAAGCTGCCAAAAGCCTGCGCGCCCTGCGCGCCGACAGCCCCGACGGCGTTTCGTTTCACTCGCACTTCCCTGCGACGACGTGCGCTGAAAACCAGAAGAGTCCGGGTCTGATTGGGAATCCGACCCGGACTCGATCACCCTAGGTTACTGGGGAACGCTCGCAGTGAAGTTGTCGTAGCGAACCGTGATCGGTGCGTTGGTCGACGCAGTCGAAATGTAGCTCTCCACGCCGACCGGGCTGGCGACCTGGAGGGCTGCGGTCGAGTCGGTCGCGGTGAGCTGCCACGTGGCGGGCTCCGTCGCATTCGCGGCCCAGAGCTTCGCCTGGATCGTCGTTGGTGTCGCTCCGGTAAAGCGCACCTTAAGGTTGAGCAGATCACCGGGTGTATAACTCAGCCCGGCGATCGTCGTGTCGGCCAACAGCGTGGAACCGTGCAGTATCTGGAGGCCGACGACCCCGTTGGGCTGAAGCCGGACTCGTCCGAGATAGAAGTCTGTTCCGACCTGGCGCCCGACGAGGCCGGCCACGACCATACCGGCCAGCGGCGGCTTGTCTGCCGAGATCTGCGATTGCAGTTCGACATCCCTCACCGACACCGAGTTGAGAAGCGCACGTCGGGTCGAACCGGCGGTAAGCACCAAGGCGCCCGACCCGTTGTTGACCACGTAGTTGCCGTTCAGCGTCGACGTCCACACGCCACCCATCACCGCGGTGCCCCAGCCGGACGTGACGGTCCGATTGAAATCATCAGAGGCAAGGATGTTCGGGTTGGCCGGAGGAGTGACAACCGCGGTCGCGACGACCGTGTCCGACTTTGTTCCCGTGAGCCCGCCGTTGTCCGTCACCGTCAGTGTCACCGTGTACGTGCCGGCCGTCGTATAAGAGTGTGTTGCCGTCACTCCCGTTCCGGTTGTGTTGTCTCCGAAATTCCACGCGTAGGTGGCGATCGTTCCGTCCGGATCCACCGAGGTGCTGGCGTTCAGGCTTGCAACCAAGCTGTTCACCGAGAAGGTGAATGCGGCCGTAGGGGCAACGTTTGCCGGGGGAGGCGTCACGACCGTGCCGGAGCTGGCCACAAAGTTGTCGTACTTCGCGAGCAGGGGTGCGTTCGTGATGGTAGACGCCGTGTAGCTCACGAGACCCACCGAGCCTGCGAGTTGGAGGCCGGCCGCACTAGACGTGGCAGTCACTGCCCACGTTGTCGGCTCGGTCGTTCCGGCAACCCAGACCTTCGCCTTGATCGTCGTCGGCGAGTTGCCGAAGATTTGCGTGCGAAGGGTCAGCATCGTTCCCGGTGTATACGTTCCCGGGACCACCGCATTTGCCAGTGTCGTCGAACCGCCCTGGAGAATCTGGATGGCCATGGTTCCGTCAGCGAGGAACCGCACGCGGGACTGGTAGTAGTCCGTAGCTACGTTCCTGGCCACGATTCCCGCGAACGCCCCACCACCGGTCATCGCCTTGTCGAAGGAGAGGTCCGTGCGGATGTCCGCGTCAGTCACCGAAGTGGAGTTGAGAGTCGCCTTGCGGGTCGCGCCTGCCGTGTGCGACTGGACTCCGACGCCCGATCCCACGCTCGAGCTCGCTGTTGAGTTGACAGTCCACGTGCCGCCGGTCAGGGCGTTGCCCCAGCTGGAGATCGCGGTACGGTCGAAGTGATCTTCGGCGATTGTCGTGTTGGCGGGTGCCGCAGCGACCGTGACCGACCGGGTCGTCGATGTGACACCTGACTGATTGTCGGTGACCGTCAGAGTGACCGTATAAGTGCCGGCCGCAGCATAGGTGTGTGATGCCGTCACCCCTGTGGCCGTTCCGGTATCACCGAAGTCCCAGGCGTAGCTGGCGATGGTACCGTCCGGATCAGTCGATGCCGAAGCATCCACAGCCAGAGCGAGGTTCGAGGCTGAGTTGGTGAAGGACGCGACCGGGAGGACGTTGGTCTTGGTGATCGTGATCGCCTTGGTAGTCGTTGCTGTTCCACCGCGGTTGTCTATGACCACCAGTCCGATCGTGTAGGTGCCTGCCGCCGCGTAGCTGTGCGTGCTCGTCGCGGTTGCACCGTGGGTCGTGCTGTCGCCGTAGTCGATGTCATAACTGGCGATCGTGCCATCCGGATCGCTCGATGCGCTCGCGTCGACACCCACCGTGAGTGACCCCGCGGTGTTGGTGGTGCTGAGGCTCGCAATCGGCAGCTGGTTCGCCGCCTGCACCGTGATCGAGTGGGTGAGCACTGTGGTGCCGCCGGAGTTGTCCGTCAACGTGAGCGTCACCGTGTAGGTGTTCGCCGTTGCGTAGGAGTGATTCACGGTCGCGCCAGCACCGGTCGAGCCGTCACCGAAGTCCCACGCGTAGGTCGCGATCGTGCCGTCGGGGTCGCTCGAGCCCGTCGCGTCGAACGTCGCCGCGAGGTTGTTCGATGTCGCAGTGAAGATCGCCACCGGCGGCTGGTTGACGTGCACCGGGGTTGCGAGGTGCGTTGTCGTGCCAGTGCCACCGCTGTTGTCGACCACCGTCAATGTCACCGTGTACGTACCCGGCGTTGCGTAGACATGGCTTGCGGTTGCGGTCGCCGAGGGTGCCTGCGCGCTACCATCTCCGAAGTCCCATGCGTAAGTCGCAATCGTGCCGTCGATGTCGGTGGATGCGCTGGCATCCAGTGCGACGGACATGCCTGTCGACGTCGCAGTGAAGGCGGCGGTCGGCGGAATGTTCGCCGCGAGCGGCTTGCCCAGTGAGTAGAGGTCAGAGATTGTCGAAGCGTCGAGCGCCGCCGGGTAGACCGCGAACTCATCCAACTGTCCGTTGAAGTTGTTGCTGTTCGACCCCCACGTCACGTCGTTGCCTGCACGCCAGTAGCCCACGTAGTCCTGCGCACCAGTCTGCGGGTTGGTGCCGACCAACACGCCGTCCACGTAGAGCATCATGCCTGCGGACGACTGGGTCGCGGTCACCATGTGCCACTTGCCGTCGTTGTACGACAGCGGTGAGGTCACCGTGTTCAGCTGACCGGTGTACGTGCCGAAGACAAGCGTGCCGTCGTTTTGCATGTAGACATGGCGGTCGTAGTTGCCCGAGTTTCCGGTCTGCGACGATCCGAAGCCGGTGAGCTTTCCACCGTTCGTGGTGGTCGTGTTGAACCAGACCTGCGTCGAGTACGTGGTCGTGCCCGAGCTGGCTGCGCCGCTCGCGACCCCGCCGTCGATGAAGAGAGCACTGGTGTCAGTGGTTCCCTTCACGGCGCCGGGGGTACCGAGGGTGACGTTACCGTCGTAGATGCCGGGGTTGCCTTGCTGGCCGGAGTCCTTGGCGACCGATCCTGAGCTCTCGCCGAGGCGGAAGTAGAGGGTGGGGTCGAGGTTATAGACCGCTGCGCCGTACGCATCCGCCGGCGCGACGGGAACATTGACCGTTCGTCCGGAAAGCGTGTAGTGATTCTGGATCTGCGCCTTGGTCAGTGCGACCGGGTAGATGGCGGTGTTGTCGATCGAACCCTTGATGAAGTTGTCCCCGGACCAGGAGCTGTCACCGCCGATCCTCCAATATCCCCAGTAACCCTGCGCTGTGGTGACGCTGGCGTTGTAGCCCACGCGAGCCCCATCGGCATAGAGCTGCATGCCCGACGCGCTGAGGGTGGCGACAACATGGTGCCAGTTGCCGTCGTTGTATGTCTTCGCCGACTGCACGACCTGCGCGCTGTTCGGGTAGACGCCGAAGAGCAGGTTACCCTGAGGGTTCATGTACACGTGGCGGTCGTAGCTGTTCGACGTACCGGTGTTGGTGTTACCGAAGCCCACGATTTTGCCGCCGGTGGAGCTAGTGGTATTGATCCAGGATTCGACAGAGAACGTGTTGCTGCCCCAGACCAGGCCGCTGGATGCGACGAGGCCGTTGCTGGTGCCGTCGAACGTGGCTGCAGTGGTGGAGTCTCCGATGATGGAGCCCGGCGCGCCGTAGGTCACGCCCGTGCCAGATGTGCCGGTGTAACGGCCGACGCTGTCAGTGGCGGAGGTCGCGCCTGCGGCGTCACCAAGCCGCCAGAAGTCTGTGGGCTGCTCGTTGATCACCTGTGCGGCGTACGGGCTGAGTGTGGTCGCGGTCGCGACCGTGCCCGAGACCGTGGTGCCCCATGCACTGTTCCCGAACGCGTCGGTGGCGCGCACTCGGTAGGTGTGGGTTGAGCCGGGCGTGAGGCCGGTATCGATCCATGAAATCGTCGGTAGGTTCCAGAACCTGGAGTTGACGGTGGTCGTGTAGGCCGCGGTCGCGGTTTTGCCATCGCGGTAGACCTGGTAAGTGAGCGACTCGTTATCACGATCCCAGTCGGCAGGCCAGCTGACCGTCATACTCGTCGAGCCCGCGGATTGCACGATGGGCATGAGGTTGGCGCCCGAGAGGCGTGGCCCGTCGAGGTTCGGGGCGACTGCCTTGGTAGCAAAGCGCACGAGTCCCTGTTGTGCTTTGCCGTTGACGGCAGTGAACTCTCCGCCATAAATCACATAGGTCGAACTGGCAGCGATGCTCCATGGTCCCTGGAACTGGCCGGTGAATGTGCCGAGGTTGATGTCTGGAAACCAGTTCAGCGGGGTTGGCGACGGGGTGCCCGCGAAGTCGTAGTAGCCATTCGGGTCATGAGTGATCGTGCCGGTGGCCTGCTTGGAGAAGGCCAGCGCACGGTGAAAGGTCCAGTTCGGAGCGGTCTGCGGGAAGCTGCCGACGTTGCCGCAATAGTGCGGATGTCCAGCGATGTAGACCGTCTGGTCTTGGACTGCGACCGAGTACTCATCACCGTGGCAGTCCTGGACCCATTGCAGGTTGCCGTTCCAGTCAGAGCGGAAGGTGCCTTCGAGGTTGCCGCCGGCGCCGAAGACGTAGCCGGTGCCATAGATGCTGTCGGCATCGCTCGCGAGGCTGAAGATGGCCGCGTGAGCGCCGCCATCGCGAACGAGACTGTTGGTTCCGAACGGGAGGTTGGAACCCGTCGTCGAATCGACCATGCCGAGGCCGTATCCGGGGTTGTCCGACCCGTTTATCGCCACGAATGCACCGCCGATGACGACCTTGGCGCCGTCAAGGGAGACCTGCATGGCGAATGCGCGACCGGTGGTGAGGATCGGGTTCCACGCGGTGGCTACGCCGGCGGATGCCGATACGGACGCGGTCCCCACCCGCGAGGCCCCTGCCATCGCTGAGAAGTTGCCGCCGAGGTAGACGGTGGAGTTGGTGGCGGCAACCGCGTAGGTCGTGGCGTTCGACGACGGGTGGAAAGTCGTGCTCATCGCACCGCTCGGTAGGTCGAAGGCGACGACGCGGTTGCGCGTTGCGCCGTTGACCACGGTGAAGTCGCCGACCGCGTAGAGACGCGTCTTGTCGGGAGAGACGGCGATCTGTCGCACCTGGCCATTCAGCGTCGGCGACCACGACAGCAGCACGCCGGTCGTCACGTCGTACGCGAGAAAGTAGGAGCGTGGCGTCTCGTTCGTGCCAGCGGCCGAGCCGTAGGGCCTGGCGGAGGTGAAATTGCCCGCCACGTAGGCAACGTTGCCGACGATCGCTTGGCTCCAGACGACCCCGTTGATCTGGGGCGTGGCCAAGGCGTCCGACGAGACCGTCGACGGGTCTGATGCCACGGGTGGAGCCGTATCGGCTACCGCGGGCGACACGGATGTGAGAAGAGCAGCGATTACGGCGAAGGTCGTCGCTACGGCGAGAATGCGGCCGCGCGTCGACACAGGGTTGGGTTGACCCATTGTGTCCTCTATCGGGTATGTGGCAGCTTTCGGGAGACTGCCGACATAGCAGATCGTAGCCGAGAACCATGTCTCCAGAAAAGCCCATGTTCCACCCCCGAAGGGGGGGTTTTCGAGAGTAAAACGACCGTTTCGTCGGTATTCGAGCCCCCCAGTGAGGCTCTTCGGCGTCGTGCACCGGTTCACAGTGCCCGCCAAGAGGGTGTCGTAACCGACTGCTACCCGGGCGTTCGTGGCCGAGCGTGAGATGTAAGTCTCGACACCAACGCACCCCGGGGTTTGCAGACCTGCCGTCGAGTCGGATGCCGTCAGGGTGCACACGGCCGGCTCTGCGGCGCCCGCAACATAGGTTCTGGCGCTGGTCGAGAGCAGATCCCCGGCCGCCTGCGACCACCCGCGCGAGGTTGTCCTACAGGAGCACGCCAGGCGGGGTCGACGCGGCCTTCACCGCGCTCGTCGTTGCGGTGAATAACGCCGTGGGGAACGTGTACAACTTCGCCGGAGCGCAGCGAGTAATGCGGCGTGATCTTCGCGGGCGCGAGGTACTGCGGTAGGTGCTTACTCCACCCAGCGTTCCCGTCAAGATCTGGTTTAGAGACGGCACCGTAGCCCCGCTGATCTTCCAGGAGTCCCAGGCGCCGCTGGTGCACTCGGTGTTGCCCGGTGCGACCAAATCCCCGTTTACGGAGAGCCGCGTCCCCTCCGGCCGGAGGGTGCCGATGCTTATTCGCTGTCCGCGTCCGACTGCAGCCCGTGGATGGACGTCTTCGCGCTGGTGTTTCGCACGACTGAGTTAGCCGTCCTGCATTTCGCGGCGACGTGTCAGAGAAAGCAAGGCGCCGGGCTCCGCCAATCCGGCGACGGAGGCAGGGCCTACAGCGGGAGCGCCCCTTGGAACACCAGAGGCGGCACCTTGACCGAATAGTCGACTTCGAGTCGCACATTGTTCCGCTGGTCGACCGGGATCGTGAAGATGTAGACGCCCGTCGCCGTTCCGTTACCCGCGACACTCGCGGGCATGTCCATTCCGCCCGGCTCGCTGAGCTGGAGTGCCGGCGTCCTATCGGCCCCGTAGTTGACGGTCACGACCGTGGTGGCGAGCGACTCGGCCGATGACCCGGTGTTAGTGATACTCACGGTGAAACGCACCGACGGCCCGGAGGTCTCGCCCGGGGTCTTGGCCACGCCATTCACCGCTTCAAACTTGGTGATCTGCGCGGTGAGCCCAGGCTTGATGGTGCCGGGCCCAGCGATCGGAGCGGATGTGGGCGAAGCCGATGGGACGGCTGAGGGAGTCGCGGACGACGTTCCACTGGCGTTCGGTGCAGGGCTGGAGCTACCGGTGCTCGATACCGACGGCGTGCTCGATCCCGAAGGTATGGTCGAGGTCGTGTGGCGGGCTGTCGAGACGATCACGACCACGATGATGATCGCGATAATGATGATTCCGGCGATGATGCCGATGACCGTTTTTCGACGCGTCGTCCAGGGGCTCACGCCGTCGACCTTGGCCGGGTCCTTTGACGGAGTTCCGGGCTTGTCGTTGGCCATCGGGTGCTCCTGGTATTTCGAGTGTGGATAAATCAACAGCAAACACTACAGGGGACCCCGAGTCACCCCCTCATTATGGGGAGCTTCGCAGAATAGATCGCTCGCGTAGACTGCATTTCTCCCGTCAATGTTGACGACACCGGCCGCTGTACCCGACAGCTTCCGAGACAGACTGGAGTCGCAGACCCACATGAGTTCCCGAAAAGCCGACGTCACCGACGTTCGTACCGTGCGCATCCTCGGTACACACGGCGTGCCTGCCAACTACGGCGGCTTCGAAACTGCGGCCGAGAACGTGGGGCTCTTTCTGCGCGACCAGGGCTGGCGCGTGATCATCTACTGCCAGGTCCCGCGCTCCGGTCACGCGTGGGAAGACACCTGGAACGGGCTCGAACGGATCAATATCCCGGTCGCCCGCGAGGGCTGGCTCGGGACCTCACTGTTCGACCTCAAGTCCATTTGGCACGCCGCAAAGTTTCGTGATGTATGCCTGACCTTTGGCTACAACACCGCGGTGTTTAACCTGCTCCAGCGCATCAAGCGCATACCGAACGTGATCAACATGGACGGCATCGAATGGTCGCGTGCTCGTTGGGGCAAGGTCAAGCAGGGCATCCTCTGGACCAACGAGCGCATCGCCTGCTGGGTGGGCAACGACCTCATCGCCGACCACCCCGTGATCGAGGAGTATCTCGCCACCCGCGCGCGCCGCTCCAAACTCACCACCATCACCTACGGCGCGAACGCGGTCTACGCGGCCCCGACCGCTCCGGTCACCGCTCGCGGTCTGGTGCCCGGTGAATACCTCACATTGATCTGTCGGCCGATTCCCGAGAACTCGATCCTCGAACTCGTGCAGGGGTTCTCGGTAGAGCACCGCGACCACACGCTGGTCGTCCTCGGCACGTACACGCCGGACACGGATGAATACCACCGCGCGGTGATGGATGCCGCCAGTGATGAGGTGGTCTTTCCTGGCGGCATCTACGACCCTGCAGAGGTTGCCGCGATCCGCTTTCACGCCTTGGCCTACCTGCACGGCCACACGGTTGGCGGCACGAACCCGTCACTCGTGGAGGCGATGGCGGCGGGCAATGCCGTGATCGCCCACGACAATGCCTACAACCGTTGGGTCGTCGACCGCGGAGCGCTCTACTTCACGACGGCAGAGGATGCGGCGGCCGCAGTGACCCGCCTGCTCGGTGAGCCCGCCCTCCGGGCGCGACTGGGAGAGGCGAGCCAAGCCCGCCACGCTGAGGAGTTCAGCTGGGAGCACATTGGCGGCCAGTACCAGGACCTTCTCAACCGCCACGTCGATGCGCGCCTGCTGGCGCCGACAGGCACAGACCTCTCGAAGGGAAGCAAGTGATACACGTCGGAGTTGTAGGACTTGGCAAGATGGGGCTCTCCCATTTGGCGATGATCAATGCGCACCCTGATGTGAAAGTGGATGCCGTGGTCGACTCGACCGGGTACATCCTCGACGTGCTCTCCAAATACACAGGGCTCCGAACGTTCACCGATTACGAGACCATGCTCGAGAAGGTCGAGCTGGATGCGCTGCTCATCGCTACCCCCACCCGATTCCACGGACCGATGGTGAAGGCCGCGCTGGACAAGGGCCTCAACGTGTTTTGCGAGAAGCCGCTGACGCTCACCTCGAAGGAGTCGAAGGAACTCGCGGCACTCGCCGAGTCGAAGGGACTCGTCACCCAGGTGGGGTATCACAACCGTTTCGTGGGAGCTTTCCGCGAGGTGAAGTCCCTGCTCGAGACAGGGGCGATCGGGCGCGTCACACATATACTCGCAGAGGCATATGGCCCGGTCGTGCTGAAGTCCAAGGGCTCCACGTGGCGGAGCCAGCGAACGGAGGGCGGCGGTTGCTTGTATGACTATGCCGCCCATCCGGTCGACCTGCTCAGCTGGTACGTTGGCGCGCCCGTCGGAGTTGGTGGCACGATCCTTGGCAGCGTGTTCTCTGAGAACACGGAGGACGAGGTGTTCAGCACCCTCTACTACCCCGACAACGTGAGCGCGCAACTCTCAGTCAACTGGTCGGACGAGTCCTATCGCAAGATGACCACCCAGATCACAATCAGCGGTACAGCGGGCAGGATCCGCGCGGACCGCCAGGAGGTGCAGGTATTCCTGCGCGACAGCGCGCCGAAGGTCGAGGGCTACGAGAAGGGCTGGAACGTGAAATACACGACCGAGTTGACCGAGAACGTTTGGTTCTACCTGCGCGGCGAGGAGTACAGCGCCCAACTCGACCACTTCGTCAAGCGTGTCGAGAACCACGAGCTCGACGACATCAACAGTTTCGCGAGCGCATCAACCACCGACCGGGTTCTTGAACTTCTCACCATCGACGCCGAGTCCGGCCCGGCGACGAGGGATGATGAGAGCGTTGTTGCGGAGAGGCTGACACCGAAGCGCGGACTGTTCGGACGCCGTTCATGACCGACGCAACGGAGACGAGAACTATGGATCGCCTGCTCTTCGGAGACAACCAGTTCTTCGGCGTGAATCACATGTCTGAGGAGAAGGCACGTGCCCAGGCGATGCGCTTCCAAGACCTCGATGCTGTGATGGCCGTGCTCGACAACGCCTACGACGCGGGCATCACCACCTTCATGTGCACCACGCACGAGCGCATCGAGAAGGTCGCGGACCGGGTGCGCAGCAACCCGGAACGCTACGCAGACTTCACGTTCTTCCCTGGCATGCCATACGCGCACAAGTATGCCGACGCAGTGACCGAGAGCGGCATGCTCGGGGCGGTACGCAAGTTCCTTCCGGAAGAGGGCATCATGAACGCAATGCTCCGCGGCGGTGCCTCCCTCGCCCGTAAGGACATCGAGGGCCTGATCACACTGCTCGTGGATGCCGAGATGACCATGTTCCGTGACCTCAAAACCCCGGTCATCTGGCTCCAGAACGTAGTGGTCGATCTGCTGCTGGGCCTCGGCTTTGACGATGCCTTCACGATATTCGCCAACCACGTCAAGAAGCGATACAACGCAGAGCCTGGCTATATCACCATGAACCTGCCGATGCTTCTTGGAACGCTTGACAGGCTCGGCATCGAGAACCCCATTATCTGCTCGAACATCAATAAAATCGGGTTCAGGATGTCCGGCGGTATCGAGGGCTACCGCGAGGTTCTGGAGAGCCACCGGTTTCGGGCCGTCGCGATGTCGGTCTTCGCCTCAGGCGCCATCCCTGCGCGCGAGGCGATCGAGTGGATCAGCGAGCAGCCCAACATCGAGGCGATAGTATTCGGCGCCTCAAGCAAGGCGAACATCTTTAGCACCAAGCAGCTGGTGGATGAATTTGATCCCCGACAGTGAGAAACCCACAGTGTCTCTTTGACACACGTCCGGTGCGTGAGAGATGTTCCTCGTCGGGCACTCGGGTGGGCGGGATCCTGCGACCGGGCCTGAGAACCTTCTGACCCATCACTCGTGCGAGCGCCTCGAGGGAGGTCGACCGTGTTGAGGGCATTGTCGTCAGCGGGTCTTCAGCTTCGTTGTGGGCACAGCCTTGCGGGATGCGATCGAATTGATGAGGGAGACGATAGCGCTCGCGTAGCGCTCGCTGGAGAAGTTGGTGACGGCGCTATCCCGTCCACCCTTTGCCAGCTTTGCCGCAAGTTGCGGAGTAGAAATGATCTTCTCAACCGCGTCGGCAAGCGCCGTAGGGTCACCAGGCGTCACTAGCAGTCCAGAGATGCCGTCGGCGATGGATTCAGTGTGGCCGAGGGCCTCCGACGCGATCACGGGTCGACCCGAGAGCTGAGCCTCGATGACCGTGTTTCCGAACGGCTCCCTCAGAGAGGGAGCCACCACGATGTCGGCTGCATCCAGTGCGGTCCAGATCGGTGAGACATAGCCAGAAAATGTGATGCTCCCCGCAACGTCGGCACGCGCGGCCCGATCGCGAAGTGAGGTCTCGAACCACTCGTAGCCTTCGAAAGGAGTTCCACAAATGTCGAGGCGAGTATCGATTCCCCTGTCCCTGAGGATCGCGACGGCCTCAATGGCAATATCGGGAGCCTTTCGAGGCGAGAGACGGCAAACAATAGCTAAGTGAACCGGACCGCCCGGGGATATCTCGCGACGAATGGTTGGCGCCGGGGGCCTGTCAACGCCGTTGTAGATGAGGTTTGAGCGACCGCGGAGCCCGGGGACCGATCCCGTGGTCGCGTCCCGGGTTGACCGACTGATAACAATGAGTGCGTTTGCGAACAGTAGGGGAAAGTTGAGGGCGAAGCGGACCGCGCGCCTATCTTCCGTTTCCGCCTCATGAACGTGCACGATTACTTTTTGGCGACCAAGTCTTCCCGCCAGAATCCACCATGGCAGTGTAACCGTGTTGACGTACACGACGTCCGCGCCGGTCGCCTTCATCTCCGCGCGCATTCTTCCCAGAGCCCGCATGCCATCGCGCGCAAGCGCGAGCACTCCGCGAACGGAAGCGTTTGCACGCCGAAGGACCGGGAAGTCGACGATATGAACCTCACCGCCACGGGCTTCAAGCAGGGGAACGAGTCGGCCTCCGGCTGGGAGAGCTACAACCACGCGCCATCCCTGCCCCACCATCGCCGAGACGCTTTCCAGCATCTGGAGGTCGGAACCGTAAACGTCGGCTGATGGATTTGCGATCAGTATTGTGCGCACAACAGCCACAGTAGTTTCCCTGCCAGCCGTGCCGGGATTCAGTATGCTCCGACCGGTGCAATGAGGACTCGAACGGTGCGCCACATGATCATCAGGTCGCCGACAACAGACCAGTTCTCCACGTAGTAGAGGTCGAGTCGCACGCTGTCTTCCCAGCTGAGGGTTGAGCGGCCGTTGATCTGCCACATTCCGGTCAGTCCGGGCTTAATGTAAAGGCGACGGCGCACGCGATCCTCATACTCCTCAACTTCGACGGGAAGCGGTGGGCGGGGGCCGACAAGGCTCATATCGCCGATCAGCACGTTCCAGATCTGCGGCAGTTCGTCGAGCGAGTACTTGCGCAGCACGCGCCCGAGCTTCGTCACACGAGGATCATTCTTGAGCTTGAACAGAACACCGCTGCCCTCGTTGGCGTCGCGCAGCTCGGCGAGGCGCTCGGGGGCATCAGCGGTCATCGAACGGAACTTGTAGATCTGGAAAGGCTGGCCATTTCGCCCGACCCGTTGCTGCGTGAAGAGCGCGGGGCCATCGCTTTCCAGGTGCACAAGTATGCCAATGACCACCAGGACGGGGAAGAGTACCGCCAGCGCGATTCCCGCGAGCACGATGTCCATGACCCGCTTGGCCACGTGCTTTCCTCCGTCGAACTGCGGAATTTCGACGTGCAGCAGTGGCAAGCCGTCAACCGGGCGAAAGTGGATCCGTGGGCCGGCCACGTTCGCCAGGCTCGTCGCGAGGATCAGCTCGAGTGACTTGCCCTCGAGCTCCCAGGCGAGGTCCTGGATGTAGTCGCCCCTGCGCGTCGGCTGCCCGGCGACGACTATTCCGTCGCATTCAATCGTGCTGGCAAAGTCAGCCACCTGATCGAGTCCCCGGTGGACGTGGATGTCCCGCAGGACTTCGTCGTCCGAGTCCGAGTCCGTGTCGGTCTTGGCGATAACCGCGCCGACCACCGAATAGGTCGCGCCAGAGTTGCGATTGATCTGGCGGATGACCTTGATCACATCCTTGCGCTTGCCGACGACAACCACGCGTGACAGGAAGTGTCCAAACGCGCGCTGATAGATGAGCCACTTGCGCCAATACCAGCGGCTCACGAGAAGGCCGATCGTGCCGAGCGGTGCGGCGGCGATGAAGAACCATTGCGCGCTCATGATCCCGCAGACGACAAACACGATGGCGAGGATGCCGAAGAAGGTAAAACAGGCCGCCACGATCCGCCTGTACTCGTCCTGGCCGATCCCTACGACCCTGAGGTCGCGCGAACGGAACACGTCTAGGCTGATGGCCCAGAGCGCGATGACGAGCATGGAGCCGAGTCCGAACCGCAGGAGCGAACCACTCTCGGTGAACAGCTTCGGCTCGAACACGAGTCGCTCGATGTAGCCGACGGCGACGGCGACAACAACGACGATCGTGTCAGTCACGCGAAGGCGCGTTCGGTAGGCGCGTGCCCAAGCAACTCCGGAGAGCGTGCGCGGGAGCATCCGTTCGGGCGCGGGGAGGGAGCGCGGGCGGGGCGTACGCCGGGTTGAGTACTGCTTTTCGGCTCGGGGGACCGTTATGCCATTCATCGGGTATTTTCCTGTAGTGCTTCGGGTTATACAGGGACCGCGTATGAGATCCGCCGGGTAGCGGGCGACACAACAAACAACAGACGAGAGGACCGGGTAGTCGACGCGTGGGAAAGACAGTCGGGGGTGTCTCTCAATGCGGGTATGCCCCACTTGCGTGAGGGGCTACCGAAAACATACCGCTAAACGGGGGGTCGGGTTGACCCCCATTATGGTTACATATTGCGAGTCACTTCAACATTCTCCCTGCGGAAGCTCTTGCAACCGGAGCTCTGTCGTAAGCCACCGTGACAGGTCATGTCAGGTGATTTCTCGGCCAGACCCTTCCTTCCGGGCATTCGTCGGGGTCGCGGCCGCGAGTTCCTCCTCGCGATTGCGGGACACCCCGCTGAGGCGCAGAGTCGCGAGGAATCCCAGCACTAAAAAGCCCGCAGCAGAGAAGGCAGCGAATCGCGTGGCATCGCTGAAAGCGATGCGGGCATCCGCCGCGATCGTCGCATCCTGCTGGACCCGTGCCGCCTCGGGACGACCGAGGTCCTGGAGATAGGTGCCGTCGTCGGTGACGTCCTGGATCTGGAAGGTGTCGAGCACGAGGCCCTGCCCGGTGAGCGCCGACTCCGTGACGTCGGCGACCTGGGTGGCGAAGCTCGCGCGGTCGCGGATGATCTCCTCGACGGTCAGGGTGCCGACGATCGAGCGCAGGGCGCCGGCGAGCACCTCGGTGGTGAAGACCTCGACCTGTCCCTGCTGGGACAGAAAGCGTTGCGCTGCCGCGCGGATGGAGTCCTCGTCACCGCCGACCTTGACGATGGCGATGCCGTCGACGTTGAGCTTGATGCCCTGCTTCGACACGGCCCCGCGGATGTTCACCGTGATCCGGCGGCTCGAGAGGTCGAGCTTGCTCAGTGACTGGACGAACGGCACGACGAAGACACCGCTGCCGGTGACGACCTTCTGGCCGGACAGGTCCTGGCTGGTCTTACCCCGGCGTCCGGTGATGATGAACGCCTCGTTGGGGCCGGCCACCTTGAAGCGGCTGACGATCGCGAGGACGA
>ENA-OFCD01000398-OFCD01000398.1-metagenomes-genome-assembly--contig:-NODE-398-length-28385-cov-3.694952_pt1 | contig 28385 bp, 25 predicted proteins | sample MGYA00153392_OFCD01 | MGnify analysis MGYA00153392
CGACGGGCGATCGCAGCGTCGCGACTCTGCAAGAAGGCTTCGCGGTCGTGCGGATGGATCAGGGCAGAGATGCGTTCGGGCGAGGGCACGAACTCGTCCGGCTCGACGCCGAACACGCGGTACATCTGGCGCGACCACCAGATCGTCTCGTCGGCCAGGCGCACGTCGAACACGCCCATCCGGCCGGCGTCGAGCGCCAGTGCGAGCCGCTCGCGCTCGATGCCGAGCACGGCCTCGGCCTGCTCGTCCGGGTTCCAGAGGTGGAAGTATTTGTCGACGAGCTCCTCGAGGATTCCCTCTTTGAGACCGACACCCGGCACCGCGATCGCCTGCGCGTCCCAGAGCTCGGCGAGCCGCAAGAAGATCGCGGCGGCCGGCACGATCGTGTCTGCGCGATCGGGTCTCAGCCCGTAGGTGGTTTGGCGCTCTGCCGGAGGCATGCGCGCGAGCTTGCCGAAGATCGCGCGCAGCTGCGTGACGTCCGCCGCGCGCGGATAGCCGCCAACGCCGCCCTTACTCGGGAACAGCTCCGCGAGAGTCTCGATGTTGCCGCCCGTGCCTACGATGACGTCGAACGTCGTCTTCTCGAGGCGTGAGCGCGCCTCGACCATCGCGCGATCGACCATCTCGCTCAACAGGCGCATGCGCTCCTTGTCGAGGCCCTTGCCGGTAGCGCTCTCGTCCTTGAGGAGAGTCTCGAGGAGTCGCACGGTGCCGATGGGGAGCGAGATCGAGAACGTGTGCTTACCCTTGTCGAGCAGCGTGAGCTCCGTCGAGCCTCCGCCCACGTCGATCAACATCACGCGTCGCTCGCGCATGTCGAGGTTGCGTACGACCGCGAGCTCGATGATGCGCGCCTCTTCCACGCCCTCGATTACTTCGAGCTCCACGCCCGCTTCACGCAACGCGCGCTCCACCAATGTGGCGCCGTTCTCGGCCTCGCGGACGGCGCTCGTCGCGGTGGCGCGATACGCGTCGACCTTCGCGTCGTCCATCGCTTGGCGAAACTCTCGCAGCGCGGCGCATGCGGCGCCGATGGAGGCCGGCGCGAGTCTGCCCGTCGTGAACACCTCCGTGCCGAGTCGTACGGCGGCGCGCGCGTTCGCGATCTCTTTCCACACTGGCGCCGCGCGCAACCCGTTGGGTCCCTGCGGCGTCGACGCCTCGATGATACGCATGCGCATCGCGTTCGAGCCGACGTCGATGGCCGCGAAGCGCGCTTTGCCTTTCGTCTGTGATGTGGGCGGCGCGTGCGATGCCGGATCTACCCGGGCCTCGGGGTGCTCGGTCGCCATGCACGGAAGGTAGCGGGGGCGCGTGGTTTCCGCTAGCGTCCGTTACGTGTCAACGGCTCAATCTCGCACCACCGCGCTCCTCTTCAAGCTCATGATGGTCGGAGGGCTTGTCGCCTGCGGGGGTCCCGAAGCCGCGACACCGCACGCCCAGCGGCCGGTAGACGAACGCCGCGCGTCCGAGGTCATCTCCAAGGCCTTCGTTCGCGGCAAAGTGGACCCCGAGTTGAACCGCGACGTGAAGGTCTTCAACGGCAAGACGATCCACCTCGAGGTCGCGGCCGCCAGTCACAAATATGGCATTGCGTACCTGACGCGCGAGCAGCAAGCCGCGCTCACGGACCTCCCCAAACGCGCGCCGGACTCGGATGCGCTCATCATCATCCCCGGCGATGAAGAGGGCGTGCACGTGCTCGTGTTGTTCGAGCGCGACTACATGCAAGACGACTTGATGGGAGAGGCCCACGAGAACACGAACATCGCGGCAGAGCTCAAGCTCGAGCGCGACGTGAAGGACTTCCTGCGCAAGGCGACCGAAGATCAGTGGCCGTAAAGCCGCAAGCGGTCTTGATGGCGGGCATCGCGGTCAGCGCGCTGGGCGTCATCGTCGCCGGGACGGTTGCGCGAACCGCCGGTGGAGTCGTGCTCGTGGTCGGCTGGCTATTGGCTATTTACGGACTTCACGCGTTCGGCCGGAGCGCCAGGGCCCGATAGCGTGATTGCCGTCGCGGATTAGAGCTCACTGCGCAGTACGACGACGCCCGTGTCGGGGCCCAACTTGGGAGTCCGTTTGGCGGCATATCCGAAGTCGCGGTCGGTCAGGTTCATCGTGCCGGAGAACGTCCCGCTCGCCGTCTTGTCGACGAGCCCCACATCCGCCATCGCCTTCTCGTTCACCGCTGGCGTCATCGACGCGGTGTACACACCTGTCTTGTCGAACACTCCAACGTAGAAGACCGGAAGCTTGCCAGTGTCGCCGCTCGCCCTGGCAAGTTCTGCCTGACGTCGTTTCCACTCCGCGGAGAGGTGATTGCAATACGCGCGCAGCGCCCAGCCCGTCACGAATAGGCCGCGCACCTTGCCAGTGTCGTCGACCACCGGAATCGCGGCGACCCAGTCTCGGTCTGGGCCGTTCGCGGTCTTGCCGCCGAACGAGCCCATCGTGCTCACGTAGGAGCCGGCCAACGCCTTACTCAAATCGGGAAAGAGCTTGAACAGGTCTTGACCCGCCATCGCGTCCTGCTCGAGGTTGTTCCTGATCGCCACTCCCTTGTCATCCACGAGCGCGAAGAACGTGCTCTTGGCGATGTTCAAGTCAGGCACCTCGCGCTGGGACCTCAAGAGCGCCTGCCGAACGCTCGGCACGTCAGTGTGAGGGTCCGCGTTCTTCGCGTAGACCGCCGACATCTTCTTCGCGCCCTCGGGCAAGCCGCGCTCGACCTCCGCGACGTCCTTGGCGACCTGATCGGCCAGCGCGTCGACGTCCTCCAAGGCCCGCTTTGCGCTCTCTTTCCCCTGGTCTTTACAGCCCGCGGGCGACAACACGAACAACACCACGACGGCGGCGAGAGCTAGGGATCGCATGCGGCAAACATTAGAACACGAGACGCGTTTCTATGTTGGCTCCAAACGGTCAGGGATCCGACGAAGCGTGAGTCGGTGGATGAGGCGCTTCGAGTTCGATGTACACGGCACTCCCGAATCTGGTAATCGACCGAGCACCACCTCAAAGCCGAAGTGGCGGAATGGCAGACGCAGCGGATTCAAAATCCGTCGTTCGAAAGGGCGTGAGGGTTCAAGTCCCTCCTTCGGCACTATCTTTTTCTTTCTACTCCGTAGGGGTCGGGATTTGGCCCGCTGCGCGCGGGGCGAGGGGGGCACCTGCTGTTGGGAGGTTGGCGCTCCGCGACGCGCACTTGAGCCGTGCAACGGCTCAACGATCATGAACCGGCCGACACTAAAGCCCCGGTGCCGTTTCACGATGTCGCGCATCACATGGTCGGCCGGCCCCAGAAAAGGCACCGCGCGCTCGCCGGATCTTTCGGCCGCAGGTGGCGAAAAGGGGGATTGAGGAGTTGTGGTCTCGCTCTTGAGGCTCTGCGTCTTGTATTTCCTTTTTCCCCTGCCGTCTGCGGGCGAGGGCCGGCGGGCGTGCGGCGCTTTTGTCGGGACGGCCCGCGGGCGGTTCGATAACCCATTATCGAAATGCGCACTCGGCCTGAGAGGGGCGGGACGATCCGAGAAAGGTGCTGCGCGTCGCCGAGCGACAAGGCAGCAGCGCGCCCCCTCGCCCCGGGTCCCAAAACGCCACAAGCCGAAGTGAAAGTGAATATTCGTTTATCGAAATAGCAAATCACTTGACCCATGTGGCAACTCCCCACTATGCGCTAGTCTCATGTCACTTCAGAAGAACATCGAGACCCTCGCGAACGACTTCGTCAAGCACGTGATCGCTGCCCTGCGCGACGCGTCGTTGCAAGAGGTCGCCAGCGTGAGCGGCAAGTCGCTCCCTGCTGCTGGCGGGCGAGGTCGCCCCGCGAAGGCTGAGAAGAAGTCGAAGGCGCCCAAGGCGGCCAAGAAGTCGAAGGCGAAGAAGTCGGGTCGGTTGCCGCGCCGCTCTGCTGAGGACATCGCGCATGCGCTCGACCAGATCGTCGCCGCAGTGAAGGCGGCCCCCAAAGGCCTCCGCGCCGAGCAGCTCCAGGCCAAGCTCGGCATCGACAAGCGCGAGTTGCCCCGCCCGGTACAAGAGGGCCTGTCTTCGAAGCGCCTCATCAAAAAGGGCAAGAAGCGCGCGACCACGTACTTTGCGGGTCCCAAAAAATAGAGCTCTGCTAGGAAGGCGTTGCGCGGCTAGATATCGCGTGGTAGTTCCCGACGCGTTCTTTGGAGATTTGAATGCCGACAGACGCAATCCAGTGCAAACCGCTCGAAGTGATCGTCAGTGATCGCGGGATCGAGCGCGCCATCAAGATGCTCAAGCGCAAGCTCGCCTCCGAAGGTGTGCTTCGCGAGCTCAAGATGCGCCGCCACTACATGAAGCCGAGCGTCAAACGCCGGAAGAAACAGGCCGAGGCAGCGCGTCGTCGCCGCAAGCGCGCCAAGATGGACGCTGCTCCGCCGAAGACGCCCTGAGCGCGTCCCGGTCGAGTGTCCAACCCCGCGAGCCGAGAGGTTTGCGGGGTTTGTCTTTTGTGTCTGGGCGTGCGTTTTAGTTCGAACCCCTGATAGGTTATCCGCCGTGACACTCGCCACCGTCTCTCGAAAGCGTCCCATTGTGCGGGCGCTACCGCCATTGAACCCAGCCTCGCCGAAGGTCGACCAGGTCTACGTCGAAGAGCGCGTCGCGGCGCTCGCCAAGCGTAGCCTCAAGAAGGCGAGCAAGGTCGCCGGCCTGAAGCTCGCCATCGCGATGATGGATCTGACGACGCTCGAGGGAAAGGACACGGCCGGCAAGGTCCGCGCGATGTGCCAAAAAGCGATGCTGCCGTTGGACTCGGATCCCTCGCTGGGCCCGGTCGCGGCCGTGTGCGTGTATCCCAACTTGGTTTCTGTCGCGAAGAAGGCGCTGCACGGCTCGGGCGTGAAGGTAGCTAGTGTCGCGACGGCGTTTCCTAGTGGCCAATCGCCGCTCGACATCAAACTAGAGGATGTACGCCGCGCCGTGGAGTTCGGAGCGGACGAGATCGACATGGTGATCGATCGCGGCGCGATGCTCTCTGGCGACTATCAAAAAGTGTTCGACGAGATCGCCGCCATCAAAGAGGCGTGTGGTCACGCGCACCTCAAGGTCATCCTCGAGACCGGCGAGCTCGTCACCTACGACAACGTCCGAAAGGCCAGCGAAATTGGCATTGCGGCCGGTGGTGATTTCATCAAGACGTCCACGGGCAAGGTCGTCCCCGCGGCGACTCCCGCGGTGACGCTCGTGATGCTCGAGGCGATTCGCGATCACTTCTGCGCGACGGGCCGCAAGGTGGGGATGAAGCCGGCCGGCGGCATCCGCACGGCGAAGCAGGCGCTGCATTATCTCGTGATCGTCAAAGAGACTTTGGGAGACGCGTGGCTCACCCCCGACCTATTCAGGTTCGGCGCGAGTACGCTGCTCAATGACGTGCTCATGCAAATCGAGAAGGAGAAGACCGGCAGCTACCAAGCCTCCGAAGACTTCTCCAAAGACTGAGGACGAACGATGGCTGCCAAGAGGACGAAACTGCCAGTGCGCGCGTCGACGGCGCAACCCACGTTGGCCGATCAATACGCGCTGCAATTCGGCAATGCGTGGCCGTACGCGCCCTCCCCCGAGGCGACGGACCACGTTCGCCTGGAGAGCCGCTATGAGCTCTTCGTTGGTGGCAAATGGCAAAAGCCATTATCGAACAAATATTTCGCGACTATCTCGCCGTCCACGGAGCAGAAGCTCGCGATGGTCGCCGAGGCAGACGAGCGAGACGTCGATCGCGCGGTGATCGCCGCGCGGCACGCGTTCGACAAGTATTGGTCGAAAATGCCCGGAAAAGAGCGGGCAAAATACATCTTCCGGATCGCGCGTGCGATTCAGGAGAAGGCGCGTGAGCTCGCAATCGTAGAATCGATGGACGGCGGCAAGCCCATCAAGGAGTCGCGCGACGTCGACATCCCGCTCGCTGCGGCGCACTTCTTTTATCACGCCGGCTGGGCGGACAAGCTCGACTACGCGTTTCAGGGACGCCGCGCGCGTCCGCTCGGTGTCGCGGGCCAAATCATCCCGTGGAACTTCCCGCTGCTCATGGCCGCGTGGAAGCTCGCGCCCGCTCTCGCGTGCGGAAATACCGTAGTGCTCAAGCCCGCGGAGACGACGCCGCTCACCGCACTACTACTCGCCAAGATCATCGAAGAAGCGGAGCTGCCGCCGGGCGTCGTCAACGTACTCACCGGCGCGGGTGCCACCGGCGCAGCGCTGGTCGCTCACAGAGACGTCGACAAGATCGCCTTCACCGGATCCACGGACGTCGGCAAACGCATCGCGCGCTCGGTCGCCGGGAGCAAGAAGCGTCTCACGCTGGAGCTCGGCGGAAAGGCGGCCAACGTCATCTTCGCCGATGCGCCGCTCGATCAAGCGGTCGAGGGCATCGTCAGCGGCATCTACTTCAATCAAGGCCACGTGTGCTGCGCCGGCTCGCGCTTGCTCGTCGAGGAGAGCGTCCACGACGTGGTCGTGCGCAAGCTGCGCGATCGCATCGCCACGCTGCGCTTGGGCGACCCGCTCGACAAGAACACGGACGTTGGCGCCATCAACTCCAAGATGCAGCTCGACAAGATCAAGCAGCTCGTCAAAGTCGGCGAAGACGAGGGCTGCAAGCGGTTCAGCTCTGCCTGCGAGATCCCGAAGAAGGGCTTCTGGTTCGCGCCCACGTTCTTCACGGAAGTGGCGCAGAGCAGCCGGATCGCGCGCGAGGAGATCTTCGGCCCGGTCCTTTCGGTGCTCACGTTCCGCACGCCAGACGAGGCGATCGAGAAGGCGAACAACACCATGTACGGGTTGTCCGCGGGCGTGTGGACGGACAAGGGCTCCAAGATTTTCTGGATGGCACAGCGCCTCAAGGCGGGAGTGATCTGGGGCAACACCTACAACAAGTTCGACCCGACCTCCCCGTTCGGCGGCTACAAAGAGAGCGGCTTCGGCCGTGAGGGCGGGCGCCAAGGCCTCGCTGGCTATGTGGAGCTCGAAGGCTGACATGTCAACCACTCGCACCAAGAGCCGAAAAAACGGGCGCGGCGTAGTCGGTAGTCGCTCATTGCTAGTACGGGGGGCGACGCAGGCGGACGCATTCGCGCTCCCCGTGCGCGTCACGGTCAACAAGGCCTACAAGATGTTCATCGGAGGTGCCTTCGTGCGCTCCGAGTCGGGGAGGTACCTCCAAGTGAAGGGCAACACCGCGTCTGCGGATCCAGAGATCGTCAACGTGCCGCGCGGGTCTCGCAAGGACGTGCGCGACGCGGTGCTCGCGGCGCACAGCGCGTCCGGGGCATGGGCGTCGCGTACGCCGTTCAACAAGAGCCAAATCCTCTATCGGCTTGCCGAAATGATGGAGTCCCGCAAAGCAGAGCTCATCGCCTCGCTCGCCCGCGGGGGCCAGAAGAACGCGCAGCGTGAGGTAGACGCGTGCATCGATCGCGCGGTCTTTTACGCGGGATTCGCGGACAAGTTCCACGCGCTGGTCGCGTCGAGCAACCCAGTCGCCGGCCCGCACTTCGGCTTCAGCGTGCCCGAGCCCATGGGCGTCGTGTGCGTGATCGCGCCACCGTCGCCGTCTCTGCTGGGCCTCGTCTCCACCGTGCTGCCGGTGATCGCGGGCGGCAACGTGTGCGTCGTGCTGTGCGGCGAGTCTGACCCGCGGTCGTCGCTGCTCTGGTGCGAGTATCTGGCGACGAGCGATCTGCCTGGCGGGGTCGTCAACGTGCTCAGCGGTCATCCCAAGGAGGTCGCCCCGGTGATGGCGCGCCACCGTGAGGTCATCGCGCTCGACGCGTGGGGCGTGGACAAGAAGCTCGCGATCGAGCTCGAGCAGCTAGGCACGGACAACGTCAAGCGCGTGAAGATCCACGCGGCCCCCGGCGATTGGTACGACGACCGTAAGTCTCAGGGCCTCGGCTTCATCGAGCGATTCCTCGAGACGAAGACCGTCTGGCATCCCGTCGGGATCTAGCGCACAGACTCGGCGACCACAGCGCGACGCGCTCGCGGTCTCCGACATCCAAGTAGACCACCCGAAGGAGCAGCCATGCCCAGCGTTCACGATTTTTCCGCGAAGACCATCGACGGCGTCGACAAGAAACTCTCGGACTACAAAGGCCACGTGATGCTGGTCGTGAACGTCGCCAGCAAGTGCGGCCTCACTCCGCAATACAAGGCGCTCGAGGAGCTGCACGACGCGTATGGCAAGAAGGGACTCGACGTCGTCGGCTTTCCCGCAAACGAGTTCGGCGCGCAAGAGCCGGGCACGGAGGCGGACATCAAGTCGTTTTGCACGAAGAACTACGGCGTGAAATTCGACATGATGAGCAAGGTCGTCGTGAAGGGTGACGGTATGCACCCGCTATTTGCTTATCTGACGAAGGACTCGAAGTTCGCCGGCGAGATCAAATGGAACTTCAACAAGTTCCTCATCGGCAAAGACGGCAGCGTGCTCGCGCGCTTCGAGCCGAAAGTAGAGCCGAACAGCCCCGAGGTCGTTGCCGCCATCGAGAAAGCTCTGGCTTGAAGAGCAGACCCGGCGCCGACGACGGCGAGATCGTCATCACCGGGGCGCACGAGCACAACCTCAAGAACGTCACTGTCCGCATCCCGAAGAAGCGCCTCGTCGTCGTGACGGGGCCTTCCGGGAGCGGAAAGTCTTCGCTCGCATTCGACACGTTGTTCGCCGAGGGCCAGCGGCGATATGTCGAGAGCCTCTCGTCGTATGCGCGGCAGTTCTTGGGGCAGATGGACAAACCCAAGTACGAGCGCATTCGCGGCTTGTCACCGACGATCGCGATCGAGCAGAAGGCGGCATCGAACAACCCACGATCGACCGTGGGCACCATCACGGAGATTCACGACTACCTGCGTGTCCTCTACGCGCGCGTCGGCGTGCAGCACTGCCCCAGCTGCGGCACAAAAGCGATCGCGCAGACCGCAGAGCAGATCGCACGGGCGCTCGCCGCGCTACCGCCAGGCACGAAGCTCACCGTGTTCGCGCCGCTCGTGCGAGGCAAGAAGGGCGAGCACGAGCAAATCGTCGCCGAGGCTAAAAAGAAGGGCTTCGTGAGACTTCGCGTGGACGGCAGGCTGGTCGACACGAGCGAGGAGACCGTGCGTCTCGACAAGAAGAGCAAGCACGACATCGACGCGCTCATCGACCGAATCGTCATCAAGGCAGACCAGAAGGATCGTATCACCGAGTCCGTGGAGTCCGCGCTGCGTGAGGGTGGGGGAGTGCTCTTCGCGCAAGTCCCCAATCAGCCGGACCGAATCCATAGCGAGCACCGCGCGTGTCATGACTGCGGGATTTCGTTCGACGAGCTCACACCTCAATCGTTCAGCTTCAACGCGCCGCAGGGTGCCTGCGAGACGTGCGATGGCCTTGGCTCACGCCCGGAGATGGACGCGGAGCTCGTCGTTGACAAGCCCGATCTGTCCATCCAGGACGGCGCCATCTCCGTGTGGGCCGCATCCATGGCGCGCGGCGAAGGCTGGAAGAGCGAGTGGGTGACTGAGCTGTTGCGAGAGCTGAACGTCCCCGCGAACGTTCCGTGGAAGGACCTGCCGAAGTCCGCGCACGACGCGGTCATTTGGGGCAAGAGCGGCAAGCGTGCTCTTTGGGAGGGCCTCGCGCCCATGCTCATGAGGCGCTTCAAGTCAGCCGCCTCCGACGACATGCGTGCGTATTACAGCAAGTACCTCTCCGAGAAGCCTTGCCAGGCGTGCTCGGGCAGGCGGCTGCGTAAGGAGAGCCGTGCCGTGCGGGTTGGAGGCGTCTCGATCGACGCGCTCACGGAGATGACGATCAAGCGCGCGCACGAGCACGTGTCCACGATGAAGCTCGGCGGCGAGCAGGCGACAATCGCCGCGGAGCTGAACAAAGAGATCCTGGGGCGCCTCGGCTTCTTGCTCGACGTCGGCCTCGAGTACCTCACGCTCGGGAGGGCGGCCGGCACGCTCTCGGGCGGTGAGAGTCAGCGCATTCGCCTCGCGTCGCAGATCGGCAGCGAGCTCGAGGGCGTCGTCTACGTCCTGGACGAGCCGTCGATCGGCCTGCATCCGAGAGACAACGGCAGGCTGCTGAAGACGCTCTTGAAGCTTCGCGATCTCGGCAACTCTGTCGTCGTCGTCGAGCACGACGAAGAGACCATGCTTTCTGCGGACTGGATCGTGGACTTCGGACCCGGCGCCGGAGAGCTCGGCGGCCGTGTCGTCGGCGAGGGAACTCCGAAACAGTTGATGAGTCAAAAGTCGTCCCTCACGGGGCAGTTTTTGTCTCACAAGCGCGTGATCGCGATCCCGAAGGTCCGCCGCCCGGGCTCAGGCGAGTCGATCATCGTGCGCGGCGCGCGCGAGCACAACCTGAAGAAGATCGACGTCGAGATCCCGCTCGGCAAGCTCGTATGCGTGTCGGGCGTGTCGGGCGCGGGCAAGTCCACGCTCGTGCACCGCATCTTGTATCCCGCGCTCGCTCGCGCGCTGCACGAGTCACGCGCTCCGGTGGGCGCGCACGACGGCATCAAGGGTCTCGAGCACATCGGCAAGGTGATCGCGATCGATCAGCAGCCCATCGGGCGAACGCCACGCAGCAACCCGGCGACCTACACGAAGCTTTGGGATCACGTGCGCGCGCTGTTCGCCGTGACGCCCGAGGCAAAAAAGAGTGGCTACGGACCCGGTCGATTCTCGTTCAACGTGAAAGGCGGGCGCTGCGAGGCGTGCGGCGGCGACGGACTCAAGACCGTCGAGATGCATTTCCTCCCAGACGTGTACGTCACATGCGACGCGTGCAACGGACGGCGCTTCAACGAGGCCACCCTGCGCGTGAAGTATCGCGACAAGTCGATCGCCGACGTGCTCGACCTGAGCGTCTCCGACGCGCGCAAGATCTTCTCCGTGCACAAAGAGATCGCGCGCGCACTCTCGACGCTCGATGACGTGGGCCTCGGCTATCTGCGCCTCGGGCAGCCCTCTCCGACGCTCTCCGGCGGCGAGGCCCAGCGCATCAAGCTCGCACGAGAGCTCTCGCGCGTCGCGACCGGCGACACGCTCTACATCTTGGACGAGCCCACCACCGGCCTGCACTTCCAGGACGTCGAGCGCCTCCTCGACGTGCTCTCGCGCCTGGTGGACGCGGGAAATACAGTGCTCGTGATCGAGCATCACATCGACGTGATCAAGAGCGCCGACTGGGTGATCGACATCGGCCCCGAAGGCGGCGATGCGGGCGGAGAGCTCGTCGCCGAGGGAACGCCGGAGCAAGTCGCGAAATCACGCACGAGCTACACGGGTCATGCACTCGCGAAAGCGTTAGCTCACGGCGCGCGCGCGCAGCGGAAACCCGCGTAGTCCGCCGCAGTCTCGCGGGTGCTAAGAGGTCGGTTGGGCGGAAAGAGGTACTGGGCGTCTGAGTCTAGGTAATCGACGCCGCGGATGACGCGCGGTGCCACCGTCCTCGATCAAGTCCAGATAGGCGCAGTCGTTACAGGTGCCGGTGTAGTTCGCGGTGTAGTAGTCCAAAATCCACTCGACCAGGTTGCCTACGAGATCGAGCGTGACCCACGCTCCGAATCCTTGAGTCGGTGTGCCTACTGGGGCGATGCTACCGACACCGGCCTCGCAAGACGCGTCGGCGTTGCCCGTTGGAGAGTAGCAGCCATAGATCGCAAGTTCGTTCTTGATGCCTGGCGCTTGTGGACCCCACGGGTACAGGCGGGAGAGGTCACCGCCCGCAGCGGCGTACTCCCATTCCAACCCGACGATTCCTGTCCCACCCAATACGAAGCCGGCGATGCGTTGTGTGTTTGCGGGCGGCGGAGCTTCAGTCGAATCCTTGATGGTGATGGTTGTTTCTGCCTCATGGCTCTCGGCCCCGAGCGTGATGCGCTCACGACGACCGCGATCGCCCTCTCGTATGACCGGCTTCTGGACGACCGGGCTTCGGCCCACCGTCTCGAACGTGAAGGTGTGTTCGCCAGGGTCGGCGGCGAGAGCCGTCCCGTCGAGCTTGTCCGCGAGAGGCTGACCGTCGACGGTCACGCGAACGGCGGTGAGGTCCTTACCCGAGGGTCCCTCGCCTCGAACACTAGAGTGGGTATGACGCGGTCCAGCTCGTCGAGGCGTCGCCCGCAGTCGTCGCGCACCGCAGTAGGACACGCAGACGAAGAGCAAGCTCGGAGCGCAGCCAGCGCATCTCGGAGCTTGCCCGTTCTCTGCGAAGAGTCGGGGGGGGCTGACCTTGCACGTTGGCGTCGATGCACTCCTTCTTCGTCATGTCCGCGGCGCCAGCACTCGTCGCCGAGAGCGCGATTGCGCAGAGAACGCTGGGCATCAAGACGCGCTTGATGGGCGCGCCATTACTTGGCGAGCCGCCATACATAGGCGGGTTGTGAGTTCTGCACGCTGCTCTGATAATAGATCGCGGTAGCGTCGGCGACGATGCGTCGCGGGCTGTCCAGGTTCGATACGAGCACTTCGATTTTGCTCATGCAGTTCGCGATCGGGCAACGCGACACCGAGCCGTCCGACGTGTGTCCGTTGCCGACGTCGGTGCCGAGGTTCGTCCAGTAGATATAGCCGGTGGCCTCGTCTACGGCTGTGGCGAACGGGCGGAGCTGTCCGGCCGCCAGGGACGTCTGCGCGCCTTGCTTGTTCATTTGAATGACGGCGCCGCTTCCGTACGACGGCACATACACGTTCTGCGCGTCGAGCGACATGACGCGAAACGGCACGGACACCGACGTCAAGGTGGTTGGCGTACCGCAGTTGCCAACGGGACACGACTTGATCGCATTGTTGGAGCGATCGGCGATGAAGAGCGTAGTGCCGTCCGACACCATCGACGAGACAGCGAAGTTGACTGCCTGCTTTGCGAGGCCCGTACAGTCCGGCGCGGTGCACTTGTAGAGCGACTGGTTGGTGACGTCCGTGAAGAAGAGGCTCGACCCGACGAGCGCCATCGCATCAGGGGAGCCTCCGACGTAGTAGACGACGCGACTCGCGTTGTTGACGCCGCAGCCGCTCAGTGGACAACGCACGAACTTGCCAGGGCTGTTCTGGTAGCCGCTGACGGTCATGTAAATGTATGAGCCGGTGACGATCGCGTCGTCGAGTAAGAACAGGTATGGGTCGTAGCCGTTGGTGAGCGACACCTGCCCCGTTCCGTCCTTGTTCATACGGTTGAGGTTATCGGTGCCGCCGAAATAGACGTAGTTGTCGTCGATCGTGAGCGCGCCCGGGTAGTCGCTGCCGGCGAGCAGCGAGGGTTGGCACTTGCTGTCGTTGCAAGCTCCTCCGAGGCAATCATGTCCGCAATATCCGCAGTTCTGCGGATCGAATTTCGTGTCAGCGGCGCAGGCGTCGTGCGTGTCGGTCGCGTCTGAAGGCGGCACGAACGTGTCTTTGATCGAGCCGTCTTGTTTCGCGACGTCCGGCACTCTCGCGTCCACGGGTGAGTCGTCCACGCCGACGTCTTTCAGTCCGAGGATCGCGCTGCATCCCATGGCGAAGGTGGACATCGAGAGGGCGAAGAGCGCCTTGTCGCGCGCCCTCACCACGCACCTCGCAGCGAGACACCGGCGTCTGCTCGCGGCGCGCCGAGCTCCAGCCGCACGCTCTGCGTCGGTGCTGGCGCCGCCGCGCGGGGCGCCGTCAACAGGAGCGTGATCCCCTCGAGCACGGAGACTCCCGCGGCGACGAAGAAAATCGTGGAGAGCGTCGCGAACGTTTGTGCGCTCGAGATGAGCGACGCACCGGCGGAAGAGCACATCGTGGCCGTGCTGCAGAGTGGGTCCGCGTCGCTCTTCTTGCTCATCGCCAGCACGCCGAACACCCCACCGACGATGGCGGTCGCGCCCGCCAATCCGAAGCTCGTGTACGCGAGAATTCGCGGCAGCTTGTCATCCGAGACTGGCGTCGTGTCGGGGGGCAACGGCGGAGGCACGCTGTCGTCGACTTCGGTCTGCACCGCCGAGGTGTCGGCCTCGTCGGTCAGCGCAGGGATTTTCACCTTGGCGGTCTGGCCGTCCACGACCTTGAGCTTGGTTCGCCACTTGTTCTTGTGCGGGGCGGTCGCCTCGATAACGTGGTCGCCACCGTCGATGGGGAGTGCGACGTTGAACGCGCCCGCCTCCACGACGACGCCGTCGCGCCGCACCTCGAAGCCTGCGTACTGCGTGACCGGCAAGATCGCGATCTTCGCGACGCGTGGCTCGATTGTAGCGGCCTTCTCCTTGGCCTTCTCGGCCCACTCGGGTCTGCCCGCCGCTGCAGAAGCGCTCGCCGCTTCTTGATAGGTGATCCACGCGCTCGCGGCCTTGCCGCCCTTGTCGTAGCAAGCCGCGAGATTGAACTGCGTGCCAGGCTGCGGATCGAGCTTCTGACTACTCTCGAACATCGGGCAGGCGTGCGCGAAGTCGCCCGAGTCCATCGCCTTGCGAGCGTTGTCGAAGAGGGCCTGCGCCGCGGCCTGATCATTGGCGCTCGGTGCGGCCGGCTGTGCGTACGACGCCTGCGCCATCAGCAGACTCGCGATCGCGAATGGGGCGAGCACGACGTGTCTGGTTCGCAAGCTCATCTCCTCACGGTCGGAATATCGTCGTCGCTTGGCTTGGGCTTGGGCTTGGACGTAGGTGTGGTCGTCGGCTTCGTGGTCACGAACGTCGAGGGGCCTGCGTCGGGCTTCGCCTTGGGCTTGTCCGCGGTCGCCGTCGCGCTCGGTGCGAGCGTCGTCGTCACTGTACCGCCGAGCGTAGGGAGCGGAGGCGCCGAGGCCGTGGTGCTCGGCGCGGTGGCCGCCGCGTGGACGGCGATCCCGTCTGCCGTCGCGGGCTCCTTGTCGTGGTGGCCGAGCACGTTCGCGAGCACGACACCCAACAGCACGAGCGCGCTCGAGCCGACGACGCCCCCGATGATCAGCTGCTTTCTGCGAGCGCTCGAGAAGTTGGACTCATCGCCTCTGTCCCAAGTGGTGCTGGTACCGCCGGTCATTCCGCGCACGCTCGGCGCTGATGTTGGCACATCGGCGTTGCTCGCCTGCGGCGACGACAAAATGGCTTTGAACTGACCGGTTCCCGCGGGTCCGGCCATCGCCATGGTCGGCTCGAAGCTCTGCATCACGTGCGCGACCGAGCGATAACGGCGCTCGCGATCCTTCTCGAGGCAGCCCTCGACCACGCGCACGATTTCCGGCGGAATCTCCGGGCGAACGATCGCCATCGACTGCGGCTTGGACTCCAACACCTGCGTGCATAGGCCCATCAGCGTGTCCGCCTCGAAGGGCACCTTGCCGGTGAGCATCTCGTACAAAATCGCGCCGAGCGACCAGATGTCCGAGCGCTGGTCCACGTCCTTCGAGGCGCGCAGCTGCTCCGGTGACATGTAATAGGGCGACCCCATCACCTGGGTCGTCTTCGTGAGAGACAGCTGCTCGCCGTCCATCTTCGAGATCCCGAAATCGAGCACCTTGAGCACTGGACGCCCATCGGCCTTCTTCGTGACGAAGATATTCTCGGGCTTGAGATCGCGATGAACGATTCCCAGGCTGTGGGCCTCGCCGACCGCGTCGCAGACTTGCGCGAAGTACTCCATCGCGACGGGAATCGGCAGTCGGCCGAGCTCCTTGATCACGTTCGCGAGGTCTTTGCCCTGCAAGAGCTCCATCACCATGTAGGGCGCGCCACTGTCGAGCACGCCGACATCCATGACCCGCACGACGTGCTCGTTCTTCAGCTTCACCGCCGCGCGCGCCTCGCGTTCGAAGCGCGCGACTGCGCCCTCGTCCTTGACCGCGTGCGCCAGCAAGAACTTCAACGCGACGCGCTCGTGGAGCTGCAAATGCGTCGCCTCGAGTACGACGCCCATCCCACCGACGCCAAGCAGACGCTCGACGCGGAACTTGCCGCTCAGGACTTGTCCGACCTCTACGGGAAGTTCTACCGACGTCGTCATTGGGCTCACACTCGAAATTGCGCAACCCAGGAGACTATTCGTCCAGCCGCCACGTGTCTAGCGACGCGACTAGACGACTCACGTTGCGTAAACCGGCCACGACCCGCGCAGATGAGTGAACAAAAAGGTCAGAAGTTCGAGAGGCGATTTGGGCTCAGTAGCCCTCGGCCTTGGAAATGATCTCGTTCATGATCTCTCGGGTGCCTCCGCCGATGGGGTAGAGGCGCGCGTCGCGGAACAGTCGCTCCACCACGTACTCTCGCATGTAGCCGTAGCCGCCGTGGATTTGCACGGCTTGGTCCACGACGAACGAGCACATGTCCGTTGCCGTGTTCTTCGCCATCGCGGCGAGCGCAGGGCTCTCTTCTCCGCGTACGTACCTCGCGGCGACCTCCGCCGTGAGCGCGCGTGCGGCTGCGAGGCGCGACGCCATGTCGGCGAGCTTGTGTCGCGTGACTTGGAAGCCCGTGAGCGGCTTGCCGAACGCGTTGCGCGCCTTCGCGTAAGCGATCGATTCCCGGTACGCGAGCTCTGCGATCGCGACGCATTGTCCGGCTAAAAACAGCCTCTCCGTGACGAAGTTCGCGACGATCGCGTAGAAGCCCGCGCCCTCTTCGCCGATCAAGTTCTGGACGGGGACTCTGCACGACTCGAACGAGAGCTCCGCTGTGTCGCTCGCCCACCAGCCCATCTTCTTCAACTTCTTGGACACCAAAAAGCCGGGAGTGCCGCGCTCGATCACGAGCATCGAGATGCCGCCGTGACCTTCGCCGCCGGTGCGCACCGCGCAGGTCACGAAGTCTGCGCGGACGCCCGAGGTGATGAACGTCTTGCTGCCGTCGACGACATAGTGTTCACCCTCTCGCACGGCCTTCGTCTTGAGAGAAGCGACGTCACTGCCTCCGCCAGGCTCCGTGATCGCGAGCGCGGCGATGAGCTCGCCCCGCAGCGTGGGTCTCACGAAACGGTCGACCTGCTGAGGCGTGCCCATCTTCACGATGGGAGGAAGCGCGATGCCGTGACTCCCGAGGCCCACGACCGTGCCGACGCTCTTGCCCGCGAGCACTAGCTCCTCGGAGGCGACGAGAACGTGCGTGACGTCTCCGCCTCCGCCGCCGACGCTCTCGGGATAGCCGATGCCCATCAGCGAAGCGCCCGCCAGGTCACGGTAGAGCTCGCGAGGAAATTCTTCGGCCTCTTCCCAAGCGTGCGCGTGAGGCGCGATCGCAACGGAGGCGAATTTGCGGGCCTGCGCCCGAAGCTGCGCGTGCACCTCGGTCTCGAACAAATAGGTCGGCATGCGCGCAGACTACAACTCTCGCGTGCTATATGCCGCCGCGTGATCCGACTCGACGGCGTGACCAAACAGCATGGCAAGCAGGTCCTCTTCATGGACGCGCAAATGGGCGTGTTCAAGGGAGAGAAGATCGGCTTGGTCGGACCCAACGGTGCGGGCAAGTCGACCATCTTCCGGCTCATCGTCAAAGAAGAGCACCCGGACGGCGGCCAGGTGTCGATCGATCGCGGCGTCACCATCGGCTACTTCAGCCAAGACACGGGCGACATGGGTGGCCGCAGCGTGCTCGAGGAGACCATCGCGGGAGCAGGCGAGGTCGCGGACGTCGCGCACGAGCTGCACGAGCTCGAGCACGCGATGGCGGACCCCGACAAGGCGGACGAGCTCGATCGCGTCGTCACGCGCTTCGGAGAGGTGCAGGCGCGCTTCGACGAGCTCGGCGGCTACGCGCTCGAGAGCAAGGCGCAAGAGATCTTGGCAGGGCTCGGGTTCGATCCCGAGGTGGTCACCGGAGACGTCGCGAAGCTCTCCGGAGGCTGGAAAATGAGGGTCGCGCTCGCGCGCATCCTGCTCATGCGCCCGGACGTCTTGCTGCTGGACGAGCCCACCAACCACTTGGACATCGAGGCTATCCTCTGGCTCGAGGGCTTCTTGCGAGACTTCGCCGGCGCGCTGGTGATGACGAGCCACGATCGCGAGTTCATGAACCGCCTCGTTGGCAAGGTCATCGAGATCGACGGCGGCGAGCTGGTCACGTACTCGGGCAACTACGATTTTTACGACAAGCAGCGCCTGCTCGCCTCGGCGCAGCAGCAAGCCCAGTTCGATCGGCAGGAGGCGATGCTCGAGAAGGAGCGCGCGTTCATCGCCCGCTTCAAGGCGCGAGCGAGCCACGCCGCCCAGGTGCAGTCGCGTGTGAAGAAGCTCGAGAAGATCGAGGTCGTGGAGCCGCCGCGCACGCGCAAGGTGGTGGACTTCGATTTCCGCGCACCGCCGCGCTCGGGCGAGGACGTCGCCAAGCTGGATCACGTCAGCAAGAAGTACGGCAACAAGGTCATCTACGACGGCTTCGACTGGCTCGTTCGTCGCGGCGAGCGGTGGTGCGTGATGGGCAAGAACGGCGCAGGCAAGAGCACGCTGCTCAAGCTGATCGCTGCTGCAACAGAGCCGGACGACGGAAAAGTGACGATCGGCGCCTCGGTGAAGCTGGGCTACTTCGCGCAGCACGCGATGGACGTGCTGGACGCGGACAAGTCCGTGCTCGAGACGCTGCAGACCAGCTTTCCACTCGCCACGCAGGGCACGCTACGCACGCTACTCGGCGCGTTCGGCTTCTCCGGAGACGACGTCGAGAAGAAGGTGAAGATCCTCTCCGGCGGCGAGAAGGCGCGCGTCGTGCTCGCGACGATGCTCTTCGATCCGCCCAATTTCCTGGTCCTCGACGAGCCCACGAATCACTTGGACCTCTGGACCAAAGAGATGCTCATGCAGGCGCTCGCGAAGTTCGAAGGCACCATGCTGTTCGTCTCGCACGATCGTCAGTTCTTGCGCGCGCTCACCAACCGCGTCCTCGAGATCACCCCCACGTCGCGTCACGTCTACGGTGGAGGCTACGCGGAGTACGTGGACGAGACGGGCCGCGAGGCCGCGGGGCCAGCCTAGCCCGCGGGGCCGGCGTAGAGAGTTCTGCTAAAAAAGACACTCCGTCGCTTGACGAGAATTATGCCGAGTGCCATCTTCGTCTCATGCGAATTGGCCTAGTGGGTGGCATCGAGCGCTCGCGTAACTTCTTGGTCGAGGCCGCGGCGAGCGCGGGGCATTCGCTCGAGGTGCACGACGGCGAGGTCGGAGGTCGCGGTGCCGCGGTCTTGGCGGGCGTCGTGGATCGCGCGGACGTCGTCATCATCTCGGTGGGTATCAACAGCCACGGCGGCGCGCTCATCGCGAAGGACCTGGCGAAGAGGAGCGGGCGCCCGTCCGTGATCATTCGTAACCCGAGCAAGTCGGCGCTGCTCAGGGCGATTCGAGAGCTACCGCCAGCGCCTGCTCGACACTGAAGACACGATCGTAGATCGCGCGGCCGACGATCACCGCGTCGATGCCAGGGTGCTTTTTGAGCTCGCGCAGGTGATCGAGCGATCCGATGCCGCCCGAGGCGATCACGGACATCCGCGTCTCACGCGCGAGACGTGCCGTGGCCTCCACGTTGGGACCGGTCTTCGTGCCGTCACGCGAGATGTCCGTGTACAGTACACCGAAAATCGGCGACCCCGTGAAACTAGCCGCCAAATCGATCGCGCTGATGGTGGAGACCGACGTCCACCCGCTCGTCGCGACCATGCCGTCCTTGGCGTCTACGGCGACGATGACTTGCATGGGGTGTGCGGCGCAGAGCCCGCGTACGAGCTCGGGATCGCTCGCGGCGAAGGTGCCGAGCACCACACGCTCCGCGCCCGCGCGCAGGTAGCTCTCCGCGGCCTGCCGTGATCGCACGCCACCTCCGGCTTGCACGCCCGGTCCGAACGCTTCGGCGATCGCGCGCACGAGCTCGAGCTGCTCGCAATGGCCGGCACGGCTGCCCTCGAGGTCGACGACATGGAGTCGCGAAGCACCGGCCGCACGAAACGCGAGAGCGCGCGCGACGGGATCGTCGTCATAGACGGTGACCTCGTCGTAGTTGCCCTTGTGGAGTCTCACCGCCTTACCGCCGAGCAGATCGATCGCGGGGACGATCACCATGACGTTCGCCAAAACCGCGAGAGGAGTCGCAGGCCCGCGCCCTGGCTTTTTTCAGGGTGAAACTGCACGGCGAGGACGTTGTCCCGGCTCACCGCGGAGACGAAGGTCTCACCGTGCGTCGTCCGACCGAGCACGCAGTCGTCGCTGACGGGGGCGACTGCGTAGGAGTGCACGAAGTAGAAGTGCTCGGCTGCGGGGAGCCAAGTGTTGTCGCGCGCGGGCTCCACGGTGTTCCAACCCATGTGAGGGACCTTCACGCCGGGACGCGACGGCAGCTTGCGCACGACGCCGTCGAAGATCGCGAGACCGAGGCTCTTCGGGTCCGGCGCCTCTTCGCTCGAAACGAACAAAATCTGAAGACCCAAACATAGACCGAGATACGGCTTGCCCGCGCGGATGGACGCGACGAGCGCCTCGCGCAGTCCGCCGTCGAGCGCTCGGGAGCAATCACGGAACGCGCCCTGGCCCGGGAACACGACGACGTCTGCGCTTCCGATCGCGTCCGGATCGCCGGAGCGCGCGAGCGTGATGGAGACGCCCGCATCTGCGGCAGAGACAAGGAGCGCGCGCTCGACGCTCGCGAGATTGCCCATGCCCGTGTCGACGACGACGACCCTCTTCACGGGACGAGCACCGTTCCGACGCTCCCGGGCTCGCGCACTTCTCTGGCTAAATCACCGCGCTTCAGCCTGCCGACGATGTGCACCGAAGGGACGCCCGACGCGATGGCAGCGAACGACTCCTCGAGCTTCGGGATCATGCCCTTGTTCACCACTCCCTCGTCGATCGCCTTTTTTCCGTCGGCGCGAGTCATGCGCGGAATGCGCGAGGTGGGGTCTGCGAGGTCTCTCATCACACCGGGCACGTCACTTACCAACAAGAGCGCCCGCGCGTGCGTTGCGAGCGCGACCTGGTTGGCGACGATGTCCGCATTGATGTTGAAGACGTCCCCGTAAGTGTCGCAACCGAGGCACGCGAGCACCGGAACGAAATTTCCTCTCAAGAGAAGATCGAGGAGCTCGAGGTTCACGCCCGTGACGTCTCCGACGTGGCCGAAGTCGATAGGATCGGGGCCCGCACCGGCCACGACCTTGGGGGCTCGCTTGACGGCGCCGATCGCTCCGCTGCTCGCGCCGTGCAGCCCTACCGGCCTCGCGCCGGCAGCGTGGAGGCGAGCGCACAGGTCGACGTTCACCTTTCCAGCGACCGCCATCTTGATGACCTCGAGTGTGGCGGCGTCCGTGATGCGACGCCCGGCGACGATGTTGGGCGTCTGACCGAGCCGCTTCTGAAGGTCCGTGGCCTGAGGCCCGCCGCCGTGCACCACGATCACCGATTGGCCTGATTTCACGAGCTCTGCGACGTCCTCGGCGATCACGAGGACCTCGGCCGAGTGGACGACCTCGCCGCCGAGCTTGATGACGACGGGGCCTTTGCCTTCGAGCGTCACGGCCAGCCACCTGGGTCTTCGAGGGTGAGCGTCTCGTCGAGCCCGAGCATGAGGTTCATCGATTGAATACCTTGCCCCGCGCCGCCCTTGATGAGGTTGTCGGTCGCAGAGAAGATCGCCACAGCGCGGAGCCCGTCTCTCACGTCTCCAGGTTGGAGTCCGACCTCGGCGAAGTTCGATCCGCTGACCGCGACGACCTCCGGGAGTCGCTTCGAGGGCACGCGCACGAAGGGCTCCTTTGAATAGAACGCGGCGTAGAGCGCCTTGAGTTCCTCCGGCGTGGTGCTCTCGGGGACGTGCACGAAGCTGGTCGCAAAGATGCCGCGCGCGAGCGGCGCGCTCACGGGGACGAAGCGCAGCGCGAGGTCCTTCGCCCCGGCGTGCTCGAGTGTCAGGACGATCTCGGGGATGTGCTGGTGATCGAGCGGCTTGTACGTGCGTAGGTTCGACGCGCGCACGGGGTGATGCGTGCCGGCGCTCGGCGCGATTCCGCTGCCGGATGAGCCCGTGATCGCGACGATCTCGACGCCACCCGTGAGCAAGCCGGCCTTCGCGAGCGGCAGCAGCGCAAGCTCGATGGTCGTCGCGAAGCAGCCGGGCGACGCCACGTACCGAGCGCCTTTGATCGCCTCACGATTGAGCTCGGGCAGCCCATAGACGAACGTGCCCTTGGTGAGCTCGTCAGGGCAGGGGTGAGGAGCTCCGTAGTACTTTTGGTAGACGGCCGGATCGCGGAGCCGAAAGTCGCCGGAGAGATCGACGACGCGTGCGCCTGAAGCCATGAGCTCCGGCATCTTCGTCGCGCTCACCTTGTGAGGCAGGCCGAGCAGTACGACGTCCATCCCCTTGGCCGCCTCGGCCGGTGTGATCCCTTCGAACACCAGATCCGTTCGACCTTCGAGGTTCGGATGAACCGCGCTGAGGGGCTCGCCGATGAAGTCGACCGACGCCACGCGGTACTGCTGGCCTTCCTCGATCTTGAAGGTGACGAGGAAGCCGCGACGAATGGATGATGAATCAGCCGTCGGATCAGCTCGGCGCCGCCGTACCCGCTGCCGCCGATCACCGCCGCCTTGAAGCGCTTGCCCATGGCGCGGCACGCTACGAGAGAAACTCGGCAAAAAGAAGCCGCCTCGAGGATGTGAATTGACGCGCGTACTACATGTAGGTAGTCACACTGAGAGCGCCTCCGCGAATCCCCACCGTCGTCACGAGTTCGTGACTGACCCGCCCTACCGTGATCGAGAACCCCCCAATGATCCTCACCGGTTTCGCCGACCCCGACAAACCCAATCTCGATCACGCCCCCGAGAGCGAGCGTCGCCAGAACGCGAGGCTCAGCGTGCCCCCGCAAGCGCCCCGGCATCTCCTCCAAGATGAAGCGTGGGACAACGGGACGCCTCGCACCCAGCCTCCGCCCAGCAAGCCGTAGCGGCGTTCCATCTTTCGGGGCTTGCCCGATCGTGGCATGAACGTGCGCATGTCGAGTGGACGAGACGAGGTCGCAAACTGGCTCGCGCAGCGTGGCGCATCGATGCAAGAGGAGATCGCTGAGCTCGTCGCGATAAACTCGTATACCGAGAACGTCGAGGGCGGCCGTCAAGTCGGACGCGTGCTCGCGCAGAAGACCTTCGCGATTGAAGGTCTGACGCACAACGCTGTGGCCAGCGCGCGCTTCGCCGACCACCTCGTGTTCGCGTCGAACGGAGGCGCGGGCCGCGATCCGATCGCTCTCGTCGGACACCTCGACACCGTCTTTCCGCCGGGCACGTTCGAAGGGTTTCGGCGAGACGGAGACCTCGCGCGTGGTCCTGGAGTGCTCGACATGAAGGGAGGCCTCGTTGTCGTAGCGTTCGCGTTGCGGGCGATCGCGGAGACGGTCGGCCTCGCGTCGATCGCGCCACTGCGCCTCGCGATCGTGGCGGACGAAGAGGTGGGCTCGCCTGAGGGGCAGGGCGTCATACGATCCGCGATCGCGGACGCAAAGGCGGCGCTCGTGTTCGAGGCCGGACGCAAGGGCGATGCGATCATCACGCGTCGCAAAGGGACAGGCGCCGTGAAGGCCTTGGCGATCGGGAAGGCAGCGCACGCGGGCAACAATCACAAAGAGGGCGCGAACGCGATCTGGTCGCTGGCGCGCTTCATCGAGGCCGCGCAGCTCCTCACGGACTACGCGCGGGGTGTCACGGTGAACGTCGGTCGCATCGAGGGAGGCACGAGCAAGAACACAGTGCCGGACCGCGCGACGTGCGACATCGATCTACGCTTCGAGACCACCAAAGACGGCGAAGATCTCGTAGACGCCCTGAAAAAAGCCGCGATCGCTGCGTGCGTGGACAATACACGCATCGAGATCACCGGCGGCGCCGCGCGTCACCCGCTCGAGCGAACGCAGGCGAGTGCGGCGCTCATGAAGAGCTACGGCGAATGCGCCAAAGAGAGCGGGCTCGGCGACGGCGAGGCGGGGCTCATCGGGGGCGGCAGCGACGCGAGCACGTCGAGCTCGATGGGCATCGCTTCGATCGACGGGCTCGGACCGCGCGGCACGGGCTTTCATACGAAGGACGAGCTCATCGAGGTCGCCACGCTCGTGCCCAAGGCGCAGGCGCTCGCGCGGTTCCTACTCTCGTTCGGCAGACGATGAGAAACACCTGGACCGTGATCGCCATCGTGGCCGTGGCCGCCGCGTGTCCACCGCACGAAGACGACTTCACTCCGCAGATCCCCGTGGTGCCTGGCGCAGCAGCCAAGGGGCTTCACCTGATGGGCAAGGACAAGGACGCGCCTTCGAAGGACGCGGGTGTGAGCGTCAAGCGCGCGAGGGTGAAGGTGATGGCCGCGACTGACGTGCTCGGCGGACCCAACGCGATCGGGCGAGCCGGAGACGTGTTGCTCGAGAACGACGAGGTCGCGTTCGTGATCGGCCAGATCGGATCCTCTGCGGGCTTCGCGGAGAGCGGCGGAAACATCGTCGACGCCGCAGACGCCATCGAGCGGCGAGACGAGCTAGGGCAGATGTTCACGTACTTCGGCACGTTCCCGCGACAAGGCGTGTACGAGACGCTCGAGACCGGATCGCTCGCGGACGGATCGGCGTGGGTCGTCGCCAAGGGACACGAGCTGTACGAGAGCAAGCTCGCCGTCCTTACGCGCTACGTGCTCACCGCGACGGATCGAGCCGTGCTGCTCACCACCACGCTCACCAACGAGGGCCCGACTCCCGTTGGCGGTCTCACGCCCGGAGACGCGCTGCAGTGGGGCGGCGTGGAGAAGTTCTCTCCAGACCGGGGCAAGAACTTCAAGGGCATCTCCAGCGGCGCGTTCCTTGGAGGCGTCGGCCGATACGCGAGCTACGCAGTCGCGAGCACGGGCGGAGACATCGACGCGATCAGCGGGCCCGCGTGGAGCGACACGATCCAAGGTCGATCCGTCGCGATTCAGCCGGGAAAAACGATGCAATATGCACGCATATTCCTGGTGGGACCGCGCGCGGACACTGCGGGTCTCGTTACCGAGTTGATGGGCGCAGCAGGCGAAGCGGTGGGCACAGTGTCACTCACACTCTCGGATGCGAGCGGCGCCGCGGTGAGGGTGCCGGAGGGTGGCCGCGTGGAGGTCTCGAACGACGCGGACGTCGTCGTGATGGATCTGCGCGCGAGTCACGAGGCTGACGCGCTCGTCGGGGATCTCCCGCCAGGGAAGTGGACGCTCGAGTACGCAGGGGGCGGCGGTCGATCGGGCGCGTCGAAGCTGCAGGTCGAGGTCGCGAAGGACAAAGTGACGAGCGGCAAGCTCACCGTGTCTCCCGCGGGCAAGCTCAAGCTCCAGTGCACCGAGCTGGTGGTCCATGAAGACGGTCGACAAGATCGGCATTTGGTTCCGTGCAAGACGACGCTCGAGGGGTTGAACGGCACACGCACGCCAGACTTCGGTCCCGCGCACGCGGCGGGTCCCGCGAAGAATCAGATCACGTCGGTGGCCGAGGCGATGGCGGTCGATCTCGCGCCCGGCCGATACCGCATCACGCTCTCGCGCGGCCCCGAGTACGCGCTCGTGCAGTTCGAGCAAGACGTCGCGCCGAACGCGGTGACCGAGCCGTGCTCCGCCGATCACTGCCTGCTCACGCGCGTCGTCGATACGCGCGGCTACGTCGCGACCGACTTTCACCAACACACGATGCTCGGCGTCGACGCGCCGACGGCCACGCGCGATCGCGTGATCTCCAACGCGGCCGAGGGCGTCGAGATCGCGGTCGCTAGCGAGCACAACGTGGTCGTGGATCTCCAGCCCATCGTGCGCGATCTGCGCGTCGCGGACTGGCTCGTCTCGATCTCCGGCGACGAGCTCACCACCGACGCGAGCCGCCACCCTTGGGGCCACGCGAACGCATGGCCTCTCGCCTACGACGCGAGCAAGCCGCGAGGCGGAGCACTCTTGGTGCGCGATCGCACGGCACACGATCTGTTCGAGGCGCTCCGGGCGCAGACGCCCAGGCCCGTGCTGCAGATCAATCACCCGCGCACGGGCATGACGGGGTACTTCGATCAGTACGGCTTCGATCGCGCCAAGGGCGTGGGCACGGACGCCGGCTACGATGCGGGCTTCGACGCACTCGAGGTTTGGAACGGCCGAAACGTGCAGTCGCGCGAGGTGGTCATCCAAGATTGGTTCGCGCTCTTGCGAACGTCCCACGCCATCACGGCCACGGCGGACACGGACACCCACGGCATCGTCGCGCAAGAGCCGGGCTACCCACGCACGTACGTTCGAGTCACCGACGACGAGCACCTCGGCGCATGGGACGCATCGCGCACTCTCGACCTGATGAAGGGCGTGCGAGAGCGACGCGACGTGGTGCTCACGAACGGACCGTTCTTGAAGGTCACCGCTAACGGCGTCGGGATCGGAGGCATCGCGAAGCCGAAGGCGGGGTTCGTGGACGTGAACGTCGAAGTGACGTGCGCCCCTTGGATCAAGCTGGATCGCGCGCGCGTACGCCACGCGCGGGGTCCCACGAATCAGAGCGCGTCCGAGATCACCGAGAAGCCACTCGTGATGACGACGGTGAACGGCGCGACGGTCGCGAAGGTGACGCTGAGAGTGTTCGTCGATCGCGACGACGCGATCGTCGTCGACGTCTCGGGCCACGAACCGATGACGCCCGTGATGGCCCGCGACTCTGCAGACGACGCGGCCCTCGCGCCGTACGCGCTCACGGGAGCGATCTGGATCGATGCCGACGGCGACGGAAAATCTCTCGGCCGCTAGTTTTCCATTTTCACGCGGCTCCTGAGGAGCTCAGCCGCTGTGATTGTCATCCTGATGGAGCTGAGCAACGAGGGAGCCCCCGAGAATCGCGAGATCGTCAGACGCTGCGCGGTCACTCGCGTCAAATGTCTTGCGCTGAGCGGCGAGTCGACTAGTTTCCGCCTCGCGTTCGGTCCGTCGGGGACCGCGGCGTGAGAAGGTGCTTCGGCACAATCTCGATCGGGGCGTAGCGCAGCCTGGTTAGCGCATCAGACTGGGGGTCTGAGGGTCGGAGGTTCGAATCCTCTCGCCCCGACTATCTAAGTAGTCGGTATGACTCAAAAAAGCCCCGGCGGCTGAAGCGGCGTGAAAAGTTGTGGCCCAAAATGCGGCCCAGAATTGCGCCAAGGGTCCTCTAGGTTGCGAACGTCTAGGAGCTGGTCGTAACGCGCATGCGCTTGGTCGTCGCCATCGGTCTCCTGTGCGCGTGTACGGCGTCGCAGCCCTTCGACATCAAGGCGAGCGACTTCGACCAGACATGCACGACTCCTGCGGACTGCGAGGCAATCGTGGAAGGCTCTGGATGCTGTGGCTGCGCCAACGCCGCGGTCAACGTCAAAGCAGACATCCACAAATATGGCGCAGAGGTGCAGCAACGAGCCTCGTCGTGCGGCGGAACCCAATGCACCGGCTCATGCGGTGATTTTTCCCTGACTTGCATCGCGAACAAGTGCGGAGTGCACAGCTGCCGCCAACCCGTCTGCCCTGCGGACGGCGGCCGCGACTAACATCGCGGCTAGCCCGTCGATCTAGGACGCGTCCATGGTCGTCACGTCAGGCCCAGACGCACCGACGTTCGTCGGGACTTCTACTGCTCTCCCTTTTGTACATCGCGTGCCGCGCAAACGGAGAACACCAGCGCTTCAGCGCCGTGCCCGACGATATCCTGGCTGACATCCTTGGCGCGTCGTCGCTGCCAGCAAAAATCGCTCGCATCGTGTTTTGCGAAGGTACGACTATCGCTCGATTCTTCGCAGGGATGCCAAACGCAGAACGCCTTCAACTCGTACCATCATCATCTTAGTGCGACCATTTTTTGAAGCTCGCTGGGCTGGTGCGTTGGTCGTCATTGCATGTGGCGGCCAAGTGGGGAGTGGTGGTGGAAGCGTCGAAGATGCGACCGTCGACAACGGCAGCCTTCCAGACGCGGCTGACGACACTCGGCCCGACGTCGATAGCTTCCCCGATGCTCTATCTAGCGACGGTGCCTCGTCCGACGGGCAATCGCCATGTGGACCAAAAGCGGAAGGGACTTTTACGTGCTGCGGCGGCGCCCCTTGTCGGGGCGGTTGCGACCTGAAGAATCGCTGCCGATGTGGCAGTGACTCGTTGAGTGGCTGCGGTTCCAACGCAATCTGTTGCGCGTCAACTGTTACCTGTCTTGCCCCGGATCAGTGCCCACCATGAGTCGGACTATATTGTTCTTCAGGGCCTCCGTTGTTTCAATTGCCGGGTGTGGCGGCATGGCAGCCGACATCCTCGACAGTTCAATTCAATCCGATGCATCGGTCTCTGAAGCCAGTGTGGACGACGTCTCGTTCAAGCCAGGAGCTGATGCGCAGGAAGACGTCTGGCACTACCCCTATTCGGTTGTTGACGCGAGCGGCGACTGCGCCGCGAGCGGATGGG
>ENA-OFCD01000399-OFCD01000399.1-metagenomes-genome-assembly--contig:-NODE-399-length-28268-cov-3.723496_pt1 | contig 28268 bp, 25 predicted proteins | sample MGYA00153392_OFCD01 | MGnify analysis MGYA00153392
GGTGAGCAAGCTCGGCGCCGGCGGCATGGGGGCCGTGTGGATCGCCGATCACACCGCGCTCAACACGCGCGTCGTCGTGAAGTTCATGCTCTCGCCCGACGCGAGATGTACTGCCGCACCGATCGCGGGCACCGCTCCGTTGCTGTGCCAGAGCACGATGCCATCACGCGAGAGCGTCAGCGACGGGTACGGCGAGGTGGTTCCGCTGAACGAAACCGCGCCGTTGTTGGTATTGGTGTTGGTAAGCGTGACGGTCACCGGGATGGCTCGATCCGTCGCCGCCGCCGTGACCGGCTCCACGATGAGGACCAGCCCGTTCGACGCGGGAACGATGTCGGCCACCGGCCCGCCGCAGAGATTCACCTTCTGAACCGGACCTGAGCCGTTGAAGGCGCCCCCGGTGGCGTTCCCGCCGCCCGCGGATCCGGGTGCCTGCTGGTCGGCCGCCTTGTGGCCCGCAGCATCCCGGTTGTTCCCGGCGGACACTCCGGAACTGGCGGCGAACATTCCGGTCTGGCCGAGTACCCCGCTGACGCTGATCGGCACCACGATGGCGAGCGCGGCGAGCGACGAGACGACCGCGACGGCGACGACGCGGTGTCCGGGATCGCCAGCGCTTCTGCGAAGACCTCACGCGCACGCTCCGCGTCGCCCACGCGGGTCAAGAGCCAACCAATCTCCGCGAGCACGGCGCGGAGAACGCCGAGGTCGCGCGACCTCTCCGCGACTCGGCGCGCCCGCGTCGCGTGGGCAAGCCCCGCGGTGTCATCGCCGCTCGACCGCGCGATCTCCGAGAGCGCCAGCTCGGCGAGCGCGTGCTCGGAGTGGGCTTTGCAAGCCTGTGCGATGCGAACGGCCTCGTGCGCGTTCGCGAGCGCGTCCGCGGCGTGATCCGTGTTCAGCTGCGCGTGCGCGAGGAGCCGCCGAGCCGCCGCCCGCGCCTGCGGATTCTTGGCGCGGTCCGCGGCGTCCACCGACTGTCGCGCGAGCTCTGCGGCGCGCTTGAAGTGTCCGTGCTCTAGCAGCGTCTCGACGGACTCGATGCGCGTACGGGGCGCGGCCCTGGGGGCGCGTTTGGCTGGGGTATGCCGCATGTGTCCGAAAGTGTGACTCCACTCCTCTGTCGTCTGCAAGGTGCTAGGTTCGGGCGGTGACCTTGAAGTGGTTGAGCGCCGACGGTGTACGCGTCGATGGCCCTCGCGGGGTGCTCGTCGAACGGCTGACGTTTGCATCAGACGGCCCGCACCTCGCGATCGTCGGTGGCTCGTCGGTGCTGAGCTCCGCGCTCGCTGGTCTCTCACCGCTAGCGCGAGGCGCGCTCTCGATCGACGGCGCGCCCGTGTCGGAGGCTCGTCGCGCGAATGCGATCGTGCACGCGCCGGTGGACCCGCGGATGCCCGCAGACTGGAGCCCTCGGCAGTGGACCGTGTGGTCCGCGCGCCTCTGCGGGATGTCCGCCGCCGACGCGACCGCAGCCGCCGCGAACGCGATCCCGAGGCTCGGACTCGCGGAATGGGCGGACAAGAAGCTCTCGACTGCACCGCTCGCCGCACGCCGCGCGACTTCTGTTGCGGCCGCACTCGCGACGGGCGCTCGCACGATCGTTTTCGACGATCCGACCGTGGGCCTGCCGGACGACGTCTCGCGGAAGCTCGGCCGCGTCGTCGCCGAGGCGCTCGACGACGTTCGCTGGGTTTGGCTCACGGGTCGCATCCCGCTCGCGTCTCCATTGGGGCTGCGCGTGGACGACGCTCTGTTGCTCGGCGAAGGTGGCGTGCTCGCGCAGGGCTCGCCCGCCGAGATCGCATCGCGCGATCACGTGTACACGCTGCGCGTCTCAGGACCCGCGCAAGCCCTCGCCGAGCTCGCTCGCACCAAGGGCGCTGTGGCCGCCGCCAAGGACCGCGAGCTCACGGTCGATCTTGCCGCTTCGCAGACCACGCACGACCTCTTCGTCTGGGCCGTGGAGGCGGGCGTGACGATCGTATCGCTGCGCCCCGTGGCGGATGGCGTCGCGTGAGTCTGTGATAGAACCACCGCCGATGGCAACTCCCACCAGGCGCACGGACGCCACGCTGACAGCACCCACCGAGAGGCTCGGATCAGGGCGACTTGGGAGCTACGCGCTCATGGGCGCGGCAATCGGTGCGGTCCCGTTACCGTGGCTACCAGGGACTATCGCCACGCGCATCCGCGGCGCGCTCGTACAAGACATCGCCATGCGCTACGGCGTCTCGCTCACGCCAGAGGCGCGGCAGACGCTGATCGAGCAAGGCATCACCGAGGGCTCGGGCGGTTTCTTCGGCTCGGCGCTGAATTTCGCGGCGACGCGCGTGCTCGCCCGCTTCGGTCCGTTGATGTTCCTCTCTCCGCTACGCTCCGCACTCCTCACGTTCGCACTTGGGCACCTGTTCGCGAGATACTTGCAGACTGCACGAGATTCGGCGGCCGTGCGCATCGACCAAGTCGAGGCCAAGCGTGTGCGCCGTGCCATCAACAAGTCGCTCACGGCGCTCTTCACGACGCCGCCGCGGCCCGAGCACGTCGAGTCGATCGCTCCCGAGGAGATGCGCGATCAGATCACGCAAGCAACGGACGGTCTACTGTCGTTCGCCGCGAGCCTCCCGGGTTGGGTCGTGCGAAGGCTCGAGGCGGCGTTCGACGAAGCCATCGTCGAGCACTGATGAAGGTTGCTCGCGAGGACGTCGCGCGCGCCAAACGCGTGATCGTCAAGATCGGCTCGAGCTCGCTCGCTTCGGTGAACGACGCGTGTGCCCGCATCGCGAGAGACGTCGCCGTGCTGCGCGCGTCGAAGAAGACCGTCGTGATCGTATCGAGCGGTGCCATCGCGCTCGGCTGGCAAAAGCTCGGCTACAAGGCGCGCCCGCGCGAGGTCAAGAAGCTCCAAGCGTCGGCCGCTGCCGGGCAGAGCTCGCTCATGCGCGCCTACGAAGAGGCGTTTGCCCCTCTCGGTGTGCCGGTCGCGCAGGTCTTGCTCACGCACGCAGATCTTTCGGATCGCACGCGCGCGAACAACGCGCGTGACGCGCTCGGGGAGCTCTTGTCGGCGGGTGCCGTGCCCATCCTCAACGAGAACGACTCGGTCGCCGTGGACGAGATCAAATTCGGCGACAACGATCAGCTCGCCGCCATGGTGGCTCCGCTCGTGGGCGCCGAGCTCGTCGTGCTTCTCTCGGACGTCGCGGGCGTGTTGGACGCGCGTGGTCAGCGAGTGCGGTCGACCGCGGACGTCGCGGAGCTCGTCCAGCTAGTGAACAAGGGCAAGAGCCTTGCCGGAACTGGAGGCATGGCGAGCAAGCTCGAGGCCGCGCGTCGAGCGTCGCTCACCGGAGCGCACGTCGTCATCGCCAACGCCAAGGACCCCGATATTCTCGCGTCGATCGCGCGCGGAGAGGACGTCGGCACGCACGTCCACGCCGCCGAGGTGCGGATGAGCGCGCGAAAATATTGGATCGCGTTCACGCTCCGCCCGCGCGGAGACCTCGTGCTCGACGCCGGTGCGGTGAAAGCCGTTCGCGAGAACCGGAGTCTGCTCGCTGTCGGCGTGCTGGGCGCGCGTGGCGATTTCCGCGAGGGCGACGCCGTGCGTTTGCTCGACGGCACGGGCAAGGAGCTCGGGCGAGGCCTCGCGCGCGCCGATTCGATGAGTGTCTCGAGAGACGCCGGAAAGGCGACCGAGGTCGTCGTGATTCACAAAGACGAGCTCGTACTCGACGGCTGAATCAGAGACTCACCAAGGCTTCGCCGGCGGTCCCAAGAACGTCGTGCTGCGCGAGGCGGGTGGGGCGTTGAGATCGTGCGAGGCGGTGCTGCGCGCGATGATGTTCGACGCTTGCGTGAGCATGTCCGGCTGAACGGCGACGTCCAGCGCGCGTCCGCTTATCGAGTTGTGGCACTGGGCGCAGAGCCCGCTGAAGAACTGTCGGCGGAACGACTGGTGCGTGTACTCGCCAGGGTAGAACGACATCTCCTCGCGCTGAACGCGCGGCAGCTGTCCCTTCGACGTCGCGGTCTCGGGGACCTGCAGGACGATCGGCACGCCACCAGGGATCGTGAATTTCGCGGAGTGGTCCGACTCGATGGGCACGGTGCCAAGCAGTCTGCGCCGCACGTAGACCTGACCGAAGTCGTCCGTTGCCACGTTGGCTCCGCCCGCTGCGAACGTCGTCATGTCCGTGGGAGGGGGCATCTCCTCGAAGACCTGGAACGTGGAGAAGTCCTCGATGGGGCGACCCGTCGGCGTGTTTTGGAATAGGAGAGAGGCCAGCAGCGGCACGTCGAGCACCGTGATCTGAGCCTCGAAGTGATCTTCTGGTTGGATGATCGTGTGCCCGTTGGGTTCGTCGAACGCCGACCCGAATACGCCCTTGTTCGCGCGTGCGAAGACCGCCACCGCTTGCACCTCTGCGGTGCCGGCCGCGCCGAAAAGCTTGGTGCTCGTGTTGTTGATGGGGTCGACCACGTACACGTCGTAGTCACCGCCGAACGTCTTCGGGTCTGCCGCTGCGCCGTAGGAGACGAGGATGTTTCCGTTCGGGAGCGCCGCGGGCGAGCTGTACAAACCCTTGGTCGGCGTACCCGCCTTGCCGCTCACATTGGTGTCCGGGAATTGGAGCGAGCGAAGGAAGAACGCGGTGTCCGGAGACGCGCTCGCGTTCGGATCGATCACCGTGGGATCGATCGGATAGTCCTTCGGGTCGGCGCTCTTGAAGTCGACGCCGAGGGATCGATTGAACACTCCGAGCGCACCGCCCTGGTGCGCGGCCCCGTCTGCGAAGATCGCCGCGAAGTTCTTGTCCGCGAGCTCCACCACCTGAGACACCTCGTGGTTGCCGACCGACGAGCGCTGCCCGAAGAGCGGGTGATAGTCACCGCCGTCCAGGTTGATGCGCCGGAGTGCGAGTTGATAGAAGCCCGGCTCGCGTTTCTCCGTGTCGAAGATGACGCGACCGTCGCTCATGAAGCTCGGGTAGCGCTCCATGTTGAGCTGGAACGTGAGCTCACGGACGCGCATGCTGCCTATGGCCGCAGCGTTGGGCTCGAACACGTAGAGGTTCGCGTTGAGCTTCGTCGGATCGGCGGGCGTGCGCTGCGGTCCCGAGTAGTCGAAGTTCGGGTGGTTGACGCCGCGCGTGGACGCGAAGACGAGCTTCACGACGCCCTTGGCGTCAGGCGGGCTGTATTGCGGATCGAAGTTGTGCACCAGCATGCCGCCAACAGAGGGGCCGCCCGCGTTGATCTCCGCGTGCTTCTTGCAGTTGGTGCCGTCGGCGTTCATCTCGTAAATCTGGAGCGGCTCGCCCGCGCTCGTACGCGCGGCGAAGGCGATCTTCTTTCCATCCCAGGACACGGCGGGTCGCTTGATGTCCGCTGTCGCGGGCGTGAGGCCGCAACCTGCCGAAACGGATCGATCCGTCCCGAGCGTGATGGCCGCGTTCGCGAGCGTCGCGTCGACGATGTGAAGGTCGGAGTTGGGTTCGTAGGTCTCGAAGTCCTGCGCGCGATCGCTCCCCTGGGGCGTGGCGCGGCTGACGTAGACGATCGCGGACATCGGCGCCAAGTTGCGCGCCGCACGCTCGCGTTTGTGCCACTCCTTGATCACGCAATAGGCCGGGATCTTGTCGAGGTCGCCGTTGTCGTAGTCGTACGGCTTGCTCGTGATCGGATTGGTGTCGCAGATCGCAGGCGTTGCGTTCTTGTCCTTGAAGTCCTCGAGGAGAGCGCCCCCGCGGTGCGTGACTCGGCTCGTGCCTTGTCCGGTGGCGAAGGCGCCCGGCCGGAACAGGTTCTTGGCCACGAGGCGACTCGCGTCGACGTCGTCGCTATCCAAGGACAGCTGGGCGATCGAGAGCGCGTAGTTCCTCTTGGTGGCGCTGAGCGAGAAGCTGCCGCCCGAGCCGCCGCGCAGGCGGTAGTCGTGGAACATCGCCGCCGAGTGGCACTGCAGCATCATGCAGCCCTTCTTGACGAGCATCGGCTGGACTTTGTGTGTGAAGAACACGAAGTTCGGATCCGGGTTGGCGATCGACAGTGGGCCGTGCGCGGTCGCCCACTTCAAGATCGCCTGGTAGCTGTCGTCGTTGATGCTCGTGAAGATCGCGCCGCCCTCGTGGAAGCTGCCGCCGAGCGAAGGCGCGAGCGGCCTGCGGACGAGCTCACTCTGCTCGGGCGTCTGCGCCATGTACTCGGTAGCCGCGAAATAGTTCCAGCGCACCTGCTCCGGCGAGTCGCCGCACGTGAGGTACAGCTCGTTCGACGTAGTGCCGTGGCAGTTGGATGCCGCGCAGTTCGTCTTCATCACCGGGGCGACCTGATCGCGAAACTGGCCGAAATCAGCCGTCATCGGGTCTTGGTTCTTCGTGGGGTCGAACGAGGGGTCGGACCCGATCGTGGTCGAGCACGGCAGCCGCGTCAGCGTGGAAGGCGCCACCCCGGAGTTGTTCGCGGTCGCGCCGTTCTCAATCCAGCGCCGGAGCACTTGGTATCCCGTCGCGGTTGGGTCGAGGATCGGCCCACCGGCGTGCTTGATGTCTGTCGTGATCGTCGCTTTGGTTCCATCGAACGATTGAACGTCGACGGTGAACGGAGGGATGTTCTTCACGAGCAGCGCGGGCTGCCCGTAAGGCCCGTAGTTCGCGAGCAAGTCGCGACGATGGTTGATGCCATCGAACGTGGCGACGTCGAGATTGCCGAACGCGTTCCCCTTCGCGTCCGCGACGTGACACGCGCCCGCGGCCGCGCCACGCACGCATGACGTCGACAGCACCGGCGAGACCGTACGATCGAAGTAGGTCGTCGAGTCCGGCTGCCGGACCGTACAAGAACTCGATGACAACCCCGCGAAGGCTGCGAGACCGATGACAGCGAAAAGAACTGGACGCAAAATCGTGAGCCTCCTGAAAAGCCGAACGGGCCCTTTCGGACCCGTGAGCTGTGTCGGTGGATTGTAGCGCGATCTTACGCCGACTTGCTCGTTTTCAAGTCGATTTTGCCTACAGTCGGCGGAGCGCGATCGCGGCTTGGTCGCGGACGAATTGGTCGGCGTCGGTGTCGGCGGCGTGCTGCAGCGTGCTCTTCGACGAGGCGTCGTGGAGGACACCGAGCGCGTGCGCGGCAGAGGCGCGGACCTGCGCGTCGTTGTCGTTTTGTACGAGCGCGATGAGACCCATCACGCTGTCCTTGGCGTGAAGCTCCTCGAGGAGCTCAGCGCCGCGGCGGCGGACGAGCGGACTCGAGTCGCCCACGAGCTTGGTCGCCGTGGCGACGTCGGTGAACGAGTTCACGCGGCCGGCGCTGCCGATGGCGGCGAGACGAACACTCGTGTCGCTGTCGGTCATCGCCTTGCTGAGCGCACCTGCGCCGTCGTCGTTGAGGCGGCCGAGAGCGTGCGCTGCTGCGGCGCGAACCTTCGGAGACGAGTCGTTGTTGATCGCGTTGGCGAGCGGCTTGATGCCCGCGAGCGTCAGGAACTCACCGACCGCGTACGCGGCATACGCGCGCCTGGTGGGATCAGCGTCCGCGCTCAGCACCTTGAGCGTGCGCTCGTACGCCTCGCCGGGACCGAACACGCCGAACATGCGCTTGCGCATCCACCATGCGGCGATCTCGCGCGTCTCGGCGTTGGGATCGTAGAGCAAGTGCTCGACGATCGGGATGCAGTCGAGGCACTCCACTGACTCACCGTGCTCGAGCGCCTCCCAGATCGCGGAGGCCCCCGCGCCGCTCGTGGCGACAGTCATGATGTGCTCCGGCGTGGAGAGAAACTCCACCTGGTCTGCCGGGATGTTGCCGTAGACCGCGGCAGTACCGCCGCCGTTCGACGTGCCGTCGGACTTGGCGTCGGTGCCGGACATGAATGTCGCGGCAGCGAGGATGGTACCGAAAACGAGAGCTCCTAGATTGGTGCGTCGCATGGCAGATCTCCTCAATTGTACTTCGCGCCGGGGGCAACCGGATCGTTGGAGTTAGGCTTGAATTGGGTGTTTTGACGCGCGTAGTACTGACCACCGAGGTCAATCGAGCGAATCAGCGCTTGGCGCTCGGCGTCCGTCAGCGTGACGCCGACGTTCTCCGGGTGCATCGGGCGGGTGGACGTCGGGAACGCAGTCGTTCCGTCTGCGGCCTTCACGTTGAGGTGCGCGATCATCTCCGAGCCGCGCGCGTTCGCCGGGATGCCCCACATCGGCGGGACCGTTCCGACGATCTTCACTTTGCCCATCTCCAACGCTGACGGGTAGAAGATCGAGACGTACGACGTGTTGTACGTGCGCACTGCCCTGTCGTAGTAGACCGCGAGAGGCGTCGCGCTCATGTCGAAGCGCGGGATCTTGTACTGCGACGTGGTGCCCGTCGTCGTGCTGGTCATCGCGACCGTGTAGAACTCTTGCGGCTTGTTGCCGTTGGTCGTCGCGTTGTGGCACTGCACGCACTTGGCCGTGAGGATCTCCTGGATGTAGCCCTTCGTCGGGCTGTCGTTCGCGTCCCAGGGATACTCCGCGCGATCCGCGATCGCCTCGGTGAGATTCTGCGCGGTCTTCTGCTCGGCGACCGTCGGGTTCTGGCCGAACGCCGGAACGCCCTGTCCCGTGCGGCTCTCGTGGCAACCGATGCAGCGGCGATCCTCGCCAGGCATGCCCTGAATCCAGGTGCCTTGGCTGCGAATCGAGAGCCCGAACTTGTCGATCGGCTGCAAGTGCACCGGCACATACGCCGGGATGTTCGCGAGCCAGCTGCCGTCGTTGTAGACGTCGGCCTCACCGAGGACAGCGCCGCCCTCGTGCATCGTGAGACCGAACATCGTGACGCCCTTGGCGGCCTCGCTCGAGAAGCCCTCGATCACTCGGACCTTCACGGCTTGTCCGAGCGCGTCGCTGAGCTTCGTGTCGTTGACGAACTGCGCGCCCTTCACGGACTCGTCGAGGCTCGTCGTGCGCACGTTGATCGAGCCGATGCGGACCGGCTGCGACGCATCGGGCGCGCGCTGCAGATCACCGATCACGGGCGGCTCTTTGCGAATGGCGACCGGCGTGGCCGCGAGATCCCAGGTGCTGCGATCGTTGTAAATGAGGCTGTTTTTGCCGGTCTTCGGGTCGTAGAGGTAGATGCCGAAGTCGGGCGCCGTCTGCGACGACTGATTGAGATCGTTGACCGCACCGTCTGCCCAGGACACGAGGTAGCGCCCGTCGGGGAGAACGTTCGGCTCGCGGAAGCGACCCGCCGGTGACGGGCCGTTGCCCGTGGGGACATCGGGGGTGAGGATATCGAACTGCGCGTGCTCTTCGTCGAGGCACGCGTGGCCGACCCAGTGATCGGTGTTCGGGTCGAGGCACACGGGGTCGTTGTGATTGCGTGCGTCGACGTGGACGAGCGCGCCCGCGTGGATCGTGCGGCTGCGCGTGGTGCCGATCGCGATGTACTGATTTGGCGTGACCTCCTTCACGTTGAAGATCGAGTTGGCCGGCTTGCCGTGCTGGCCCGCGATGGCGATCATGTTCGTGCCGTCGGGGTTCGCCGTCATCAGCTTCACGTCGTTGACCGGGCCGAGGTGCTCCCAGCGCGAGTAGCCGACCTTGCCGTCGTAGCGAGCGTAGGGCGCGACCGTGTGCGAGAGGTTCTGCGAGAACAGGTGCCGGTCCGCATCACCGCCGTCGACCGAGATCGACGCGAGCTGCGTGACCACACGGCCGTGCTCGTACTCGTCCGCGCGAGTGCCCATCTCCGTGTACATCTGGTTCGTGCCGAACACGATGCGGCCGCCAGGCATGTAGATCGGGTTGATGTCGTCGTAGTCACCGCGCGTCTTCTGGTGAATCTCGTGCCCGCCGCTGAGCTGCACTGTGTAGAGGTGATAGTGGTCGCTGTCGTCGACCTTCATCGAGAAGACCGCTTGCTTGGCGTCGAACGACACGTCTACGCCGTTGAAGTCGGCGTTCGGGAACGCCGCAGTCAGGTTGATGACGCTGCCGTCGGGGCGCGCCGGCGAGAGGATGTTGAGGCTGCCTCCCGGTACGTAGCGGTCGTAGTCGATGACTTGACCGTTGCCGCCTGCGACGTCGATCGTCACGACCGAGTCCGGCGCGACAGTCGTGTGCTGACGTTTGATAAACACGATGGCAGAGACGCCAGTGTCCACCGATTCAGTGGTGGCCTTGCTACAACCGGCGATGGCGCCAGGTGCGAGGATCATGGCAGCGAGTGCGAGAGCAGTCAGCGGCTTGCGGGCGAGAGTCATATCGGCCTCCGGTCCACACCTAGAGCAGGGACCGCGCCAAAGCTCCGAGAGGCCAAAACGCAGGCTCTTGTGGATCTAGCCGATCGAGGGGAAAGGCCCTCACACCCCAATCGAGGGGGAGCAATCCCCCAACGCGCGGATTGTAAGCATGCTTACGATCGTCGGCGTTCAACCCCGGTGCGCACCCAACGCGCGGATTGTCAGCATGCTTACGACTTCAGGAGTCAGTCGCTCGTGTCGAGCTCGAACACGTCCGGCATCAGCTCCGCGAGGCTCGTGTCTCTCCTCACGTCGCCTGTCGGTGTCTCGGCGACCAAGACGACGGGCATGTCGCGAGTGAACTCGACCAGCACTTGGCGACAGATGCCGCACGGAGACCCGGGGGCCTTCCCGCCCGTCACGACCGCACACGCGATCGGCTTGCTGTCGCCGGCCGCGACCATCTTGCCGATCGCGTTTCGCTCCGCGCACAGGCACGCGCCGTAGCTCGCGTTCTCCACGTTGCAACCCGTGTAGATTGCACCTTTCGCGGTGAGAATGGCCGACCCCACTCGATAGTTCGAGTACGGCGCATAGGCGTTGGCGCGTGCGTGTCGAGCCTCCGCGACGAGCTTGCCGAGCAGCGTCTCGTTGACGACGGTCTCTTCCATCACGCGCCTGCCTTCGTGATCCAACCGCGCAAGAGGCGCAGCAAGTCATCGCGCCGGCTGCGTGCGGTGGCCTCGACCTCGGCGTGATCGAGCTTTTGTCCGCCGATTCCCGCCGCCAGATTCGTGATGCACGAGAGAGCTCCGACGCGCACGCCCATGTGACGGAGCGCGACCACTTCGGGCACGGTGCTCATGCCCACCGCTTGCGCGCCGAGTCCTCGCACCATCCTCACCTCCGCAGGCGTCTCGTACGTAGGCCCGGTCAGCCACGCGTACACGCCCTCGCGCAGCGGCACCTTCCCGTCGCGCGCGACATCGGTCAGCATCTGGCGCAGCTCTCGATCGTAGGCCTCGGTCATGTCGGGAAAGCGCGGACCGAGCGACGTGTCGTTCGGTCCGATGAGCGGAGACGCGCCCGCGAGGTTCAAGTGATCGGTGATGATCATGAGGTCGCCTGCGCTCCAAGTCGGCTCCACGCCTCCCGCCGCGTTGGTGATCAGCACGGCGTGCACTCCGAGCCGCGCCATCGTCCGCACTCCGTGCACCACCGCGTCGATCGAGTGGCCCTCGTAGTAGTGCACGCGTCCCTGCATGCACACGACGCTCACGCCGCCGACGTCGCCGAAGCAGAGGTTGCCAGCGTGCCCAACGACCTTCGAGGTCGCCATGTTCGGTAGCTCCGCGTAGGGGATCTTGGGGCCGGTCAACGTGTCGCCGAACGCGCCCAGGCCGCTCCCCAAGACGACGCCGATCTTCGGCACGAGCGCGCCTACACGCGCACGCACTGCATCGACCGTCGCTGCGACTCGATTGGCTGTGTCGATATCCATACTCTTTCGGAATATCGCATCCTATCGACCGGCGTTGAAAGCATCTGTCGCGCTTGCGCGTATGCTCAGCGGAGAGGATGACCCTATGGACGACTCGGACATGATGGTCGGGTTAGCCGCAACTGTTTCGCCGTTCGCGATTGCGTCGGTCACCTACCTGCTTTTCGAGCGGCGTTTTCGCTTGTTTTGGGCAGGCGAGCCGCTCCCAGCGATCGAGGTGCGCGTTGCGGCTCCCTATCGAATGGCGAGAGTCGTCCCCGGTCACACGCAAAAGGCGCCGTCGATCGTGAGATGGGCCGCGCTGAGCTGCTTCTTCTTCGGACAGATGTTCTTGCCGGGTCTCTTCTTCGGGCTCTTTGGCTTGATCGCGATGGGCGTCGGGCTCGTCTCCATCCCCGGTCTCATCATCGCCGCGCGCCTCTGGGCGGCCGGTATTCATCTCCTGAAGGGCACGCCCGACGCGATCGGCAAGGCGAGGAGCGCGGCGCGATGGAGCGTCCAACTCAACGCGCTCATCAGCGTCGTGTGCATCGCCGGCGGCGTCTTCGCGGTCTTCGCGTACCTCCGCCCGAGCCAGAACAATCGCGACGATCTCGCCGGGTTGCTCTTCTTTGTCGCGCTTGTCCAAGCGTATGCGATCGCCAGCTTCGCGCAGGCCGCGCTCATCGCCCGTGCGACGCGCGATTTGGTGAGCGACGAAGATCGTGCGCGCGAGGACGTGCTGCCTCGGTGGATGCGAGCGGCGCTCAATCGCCGAGACGAGCGTCGCGCGCTCACCTGACTCACTGCTTGGCGAAGACGATCTTCTTGTCCTTCTCGATCGCCCACACGAGCGTCTTGTCGCCTTCCAACACGAGCGTCTGTTCGGCGTCGCCTTCGTCGGTGGTCAAGACAATCGTCGTCTTGTCCTCGCGCACGACGCGGTAGTGGCCGCTGAGCTTCTCGTACTCGGTCTTCACGGTGACCGTGTCGCCCTTGAAGTCGAGCGCCGTCTCGCTCGCGAACCGCGTCGCGCCTTGCGCCTCGTCGTTGGAGACGCCTCGGACCGATTGGCCAGTCCAATGACCTTCGAGCTTGCTCGATGCCTTATGACAGCCGACGACCAAGAGCAGCAGACACAGCGCCGCGGTGCGCATCATCATCACGCTAGTGCACAGCCGCGGCCAAGTCATCGAGCTTCTGTCCGCACCGCGGTCTCGCCGCGCACGAGCTGCGTGACGAGGTCATCGGGGATCTTCTGCAGCTGGTGCTTGGGGTCGACGCACGCCAGCCGCGTGAACGCCTCCGCGAGCAAAATGCCGCCCTTCATGGCGCGGTAATCGTAGCGCATCGAGTGTGACTTGAGCTCGGAGAGGCGTGTCTCGATATCGACGATGTCGTCGAACGTGAGAGGAGCGCGATAGCGCGTGTGGGCCTCGACGACCGGCAGGTGCACGCCGCGATGCGCCCACGCGGCGTAGGTGAGGTCGCGTTTGCGCAGCCAGTCGACGCGACCCTCCTCGAAGTACGCGAGGTAGTTGGCGTGGTGAACGATCCCCATGAGGTCGGTCTCGCAGAAGCGAACGCGGATCGGCGTGTGACTGGTGGAGAGCGCAGGATCGAGCTTCATGGCGGCTTCCTTGTACATGCTCCCCATCCTCATTTACAGGCGAGCGTCTCGTCGTCATGGTGAGCCCGATGGCGAAGCGACAGCTCCCCTTGTTGAACGCGAGCCCGGACGACAATCAAGAGACGCGACCGCCGTGGCACTGGGTCGGCTTTGGCGCGGTCCTCGTGTTCGCTTCGTGGATGCCGCTCGCGCTGCTCGCGCAGTCCATCGCATCGCGTCTGTCGGTGTTGCCGCCGTCCGACTCACCCGCCGAAGCGGCGAGTCACTTTTGGGCGCTCGATCCGGCCGCGCGCACCCATCAGATCGCGACGATGGCGATCCCGCACGCGCTTGCCCTCGCGATCGCCGCGTTCGGCGCGGGCTATGTCGTCGGACGTTTCGGAGATCGCACGGGCACGCGTGAGGCCGCGATCGCGGGGTTCGCCGCAGCGCTCGTGGCAGTGCTGCTTGCGCTCGCCTCCGCGGGGATCTCCTGGCCGCCGTTCATCGTCCTCGTGTGGACGCCTGCGTGGTCCGCGCTCGGCGGCAGGACCGGCGTTCGTGCTCGAGCGACGCCCTAGCGGGTCACTCTGGGCCATGCTCGTGCTACTTCATGGGCCATGCTCGGGCTCCTCGTCGCGACCGATCCAGCGTGGGCCGAGCTAGCGGCTCGCAACCTCGGCGCGGTGCTGATCGACCACGCGCACTGCGAGATGAAAGCCGCCTCGAACGCGATGTCGTTGGTCGCGCGGTACGGCGGCCTCAACGAGCTGTTGTCTACGGAGGTCGTCTTGCGTCTCTCCGATTTGGCGCAGGAGGAGATCGAGCATTTTCGTCAAGTGGTGCGCGAGATCGCTCGGCGCGGCGAGGTGCTGGGTCCGCCGCCCGTGGACGACTACGCCCAACAGCTCCGCAAGGGCGCGCGCGGCTTGCCTTGGAGCCAAGGACCGCAGGAGAAGGTCTTGGGACTCGCGGACCGCTTCCTCGTCGGTGCGCTCATCGAGGCGCGCAGCGCGGAGCGCTTCAAGCTGCTCGCCGCGGCGCTCGATGGCCACGCGCTACAGGCGTTCTACACGGAGCTGTTCGCGTCCGAGGCGCGGCACTACCGCACCTTCATCGATCTGGCGAACGACGTGGTCGGCGACGCGGAGCTCGTTCGCGAGCGTCACGGCGCGCTCTACGAAATGGAGGCGGGCGTCGTCCGCGCTCTCGCTCGGCGCGGGCTGCGGCCCGCGATCCACGGATGAGCATGGATCTGCGTGCACTCGATCGCGACGTCATGGCCGCGGCGCGGGCTGTACAAAAGCATCGCGCTCTGCGTGCGCGCGGCGAGACGGCCGCGGACCCGTGGTTGACGCACCGGCCAGTGGCGCGTGGGTCGCTCTACGCCGAGCTCGCGATGACCGACGTCCCCACGTTCGAGCGCGAGCTGAAGGATGCGCTGCTCGGGTGGATCGCCTGGCTCACTGTGACCCGAGTCGTGGCGCCGGCGCAGGAGGCCCTCGTCGCGCAGCTCCACACGAGTGACGTCGTCGTGACGATCGAGCGCACCGTTCGGATGTCGTGGCGCGCGGCGTGGCAGGGGATGATCATGTCGGCGCACCCACCCGTCGCCCGCGCGTACTGCGATGGGCTGGCAGGTCACGGGCGTCAGGTAGCGCCGCTCGTGAGGCGCCTGCGAGACGACAAGGAGGAGGCGATGGGCCGACTCTTTGGCGCGAGCACGCTGCTGGGCCTTTCGCTTGATGAGTCAACCGTCGCCGCGGCCGAGGCCTTTTTGCCGGCGACCGAGGACCTGGGTCGTTACGTCCGCAAGCGCCCCAACGGCGCCGAGGCGTGGCCGCTGGCGCTCGAGGTGCTCTCGATGCACGGCGCACCCGAGGGTTGGCCAGCGCGCCTGAGCGCGAGCTGGTTGTTCGATCTGTTCGGCGCTCACATGAAGGGCCTCGACGTCGACCTGCGGCTGCCGTCTCTGGGGTCGCCCTCGTCGTTCGTGCGCGCGCTCGCGGAGTTCGGCAGCGCGTTCCGGTTGGCATGCTGCGGTCCGTCTGCGCTCGCTCGTTCGCCTCGCTTCGACGATTCCCACCGCTTCGCGGCCACCTTCGCCTCGCTCGCCGCGACCGAGTCGTTCCAGCGACGCGTGCTCGGGGTCGCGCCTGGCGCAGCTCGCGATCAAGCGCGAGCTGTCGCTCGTTCTCTCTTGCTCTCTCTGCGTCTCGCCTGCAGCACCCTGCTCGTCAGCGTAGGTCGCGCCGACCCCGCGCAGGCATCTCCAGACGACGAGCTTCCACGTGGCCTCGCAGGCGCCTGGCCGATCGCGCGCGACGACGAGGCTGCGCGCGTACGCGGCTGGATGCTGGGCGCGTGTCTCGCGATCGACCTGCGCGAGCGTCACGACGAGGACTGGTGGCGAAACCCTCGTGCGTGGGAGGACCTGCGCTGGGGAGCGATGAAGCCACGCGCGCTCGACGCCGCGGCGGTGAAGGTCTGCGTGACCGCGCTCGAGGGCGCAGCGTCGTGACTCCGATCGCGCTGTTGGCCGCTGCCGCGATCGCGAAGGCGACCGTGGCTCAGACGCCGCTCCCGTCGCTGCCCGTCATCACACGCGCGCGCGTGGAGGTGACGCGTGACGCGCTCGTGGTGGTCGAAGACGTGACGTTCGCACGTGGAGAATGGTCGAGCGGAGACTTGGACCTCTTCGTCGCGTTCGGCGCACCAGGCGTGCCGCAGGCGTTCGACGTACACTTGCTCGCGACCCCGCCTGATTCGTTCGGTGCGCCGCTCGACGAAGCAGGAGAGGCGCTTCCTGCAGAGCGCGCCACACACAAGCCCGATCGCGTGACGCCCTTTCTCGGCTCGCCTCGCATGGCCGGCGAGGTGGTGCACTGCAAGGAGGTCGCGCTTCGTCGCGGCTTCTCGGCGTCCGGCGTCGTCACTCTCCGTGTGCGGTCGTTGTTGACCGCGCCTCCCGCCGACGCGCTCGGGATGCGAGAGGTCGTCGTGCGCCTCGGCACACTTCCCGGCAACCCGCTCGCTCTCGCCGCGATCGAGCTTGGCTCGAAGGACCCATCACTGCAGGTCGAGGCCGCTGACGCACGGCTCTGCGGTCCGGACGCAGACACGTTCCCGCTCGCCGTGACGATGATGCCCCAGCTCCCGCGCGTTGCGCCGTTTCCAGTCAGTCCGCTCGGCGTCGTTCGCCGAGCCACGGACGATCTCTGTCTTCGTTGGCGCGCCGTTTTCTCGACGACGCACTAGTGAAGTTTCAGAGAATCGAGCTCACTCCATCGTTCCGATCGTGTCCGCGTTCCCGGCGGCGTCGTAGAAATAGCGAATTGCCAGGGAGACCACGGTCATCGGGTGATCCGCGACGACATCTCTTCGACCGGACGCTTCGATCCCGAACTTCTTGTCGATGTAGCCCACGCCCCAAGAGAGCGTGTGCGTGCGCATGCCGATGTCGTAGCGGTAGCCTGCGCGCACCGGGATGTGGTCGAAGATGAACACCTCGGCGCCGAGACTGAAGCGCGGACGTGCCTTGCCGAACGTGTCGAAGTCGACGAGCGAGTCGGCCTCGATCGCGAAGAGCTCGTGCGTGAAGCCGATGCCCGTCGCGAGCACTGTAGGAAGCAAGCCGTTGCCAGGGTGCGTGAGATTCTTCGCGACCGCGCCGATGCGTAGGCCCGTCAGCGGCTGCACGGTGAGTCCACCGTCCACGGTGAATCCGCTCCAGAGCGCGCTGTCGGGCGTGCCGTCGGAGGCGAGGCTGGAGCCGAAGGATCCGTGCCCGACGCCCTGGCGGATGTTCATGTATCGCCCGGCGATACCGACGGCGAGCCAGTCCGCGAGCGGGTACGCCAAGGACAGCCGCATGTCGGCCCATTTCCGGTCGATGCCGTCCGGGTCCATCATGTTGTAACTGCCCGCGAAGCCGCCCGCGAGGCGATTGCTTGACGAATCAGCGATCGCGCCCCCGTAGGTCTGTCGCCTCGCCTCTGGCGCGTACGCAGTGAACGCCTCGAAGTGATAGACGCGCGCGAACGGAAGGTTCGCAGGGTTCTCGAAGAGCGCAGTGGTGGAGGTGCCAACGGCGGCCATCGACCCACCCATCGCCATCGACCGCGTCGATTCTATCTGCCCGAGCCCGTAGCCTTGCTGAGGCGACGTGCTTGACGGGTCAGCCATCGCGACGCCTGTCGCAAAGACGACTGCCAGTGACGCGATCGTCGCAGCCTGAGTGAGTACCGTCTCTCGCACGTCGCGAACGTATCGGAGCGCACGCGGCGAGGACAATTTTCGGCATGTGGACAACGGTTGATAGGTCCAACAATCGCGACTGTGGAGTCATCCCGGCGTCACTCAATCGACCTGAAAACGCCGCGCGCCGCTGTGTCTTGACATCGAAAAGACCCACAAAAGCCCGCAGCTTAACGAGCGCGGAAGACGTGAGAAGAGATAACATGAATAGTTACGAATATTTACGGGCACGCCTCGGCGAATTTCGCGCGCGGCCGTTCAATTCGCGGGTGCACTACAAGAAATAAAAGAAAACAAAATCAGATAGATGGGTTCCTTTTGGATGATGGACGTGGACGGCCGAAACGCGCCGGTGGTACGTCCTTGCCTCCCGTTGAGAGCGCTGATCTCGACAGGGCTTCGTTGGCAAGACACGGCCTCGTTCGCTGTTCACTGGGTCGCCGTCGCCCATCCTGAGTTTGCTTTGCGTACGTAGGATTGGCTGCCAGCACTGAGTCGATGATGTCGGGCGGGGGAACCGGCTATCCACAGCCTGTGGGTAACCTGTTGCCTTCTTTGGTGGTTCCTTTTTTCGGGGTTGGCCCACGACGATGATGACTGACGAACAGGTCGAAGAGGGGTCGCCGATGACCACACAGATCGCGCAGGATCCTTCCAGCTCGGTTCATCCTTCCATGGAGAAGGGCGAGCGGCTCTGGACGTCAGCGGTGGCGGCGACGCGTGCCCGCTCGATGAGCTTCGACCAATGGTTCTGCGGCATTCAATTCGACGGTTTGATCGACGGCGTCTTGTCGCTGCGAGCACGCGACGAGTTCGTGCGTGAGTGGGTCAACGACCATTTCCTTCCGACGATGACCGACATCATTCGTCTCGAGAGCGGCTGGAGCGTGCAGATCGCGTGGACCATAGGTGGAGCGATCGAGCGCCCCGTGAGCTCATCGCCGCCGCAGAGCAGTGACCGCGAACGGCAAACGCCACCGTCTCGGCGCACCGCGGTGACGCCGTCCTCTCCGCCTCCGGCGCCGCGCAAGCTCATGGAGGCGCCGCTGCCGCTCGAAGGGCTGAACCCGAAGTACACGTTCGGCAACTTCGTCATCGGACCTTCCAACCAGCTCGCGTACGCGGCCTCGATGGCGGCGGCGGGCGGCAACGGCCCACGCCACAATCCGCTGTTTTTGTGCGGTGGAACGGGCCTCGGCAAGACGCACTTGGTCCACGCGGTCGCGCATCGCGTGCGTGACGAGCGACCGAGCGCGCGCATCGTCTACATCTCCGCGGAGAAGTTCATCAACGAGTTCGTTCAAGCGCTGCAAGACCAGCGGATGAGCGAGTTCCGCGCGCGCTACCGCGACAAGTGCGATCTGCTCCTCGTCGACGACATCCAGTTCCTCGCGAGCAAGACTCAGACGCAGGAAGAGTTCTTCCACGCATTCAATGCGCTCCACCAGGCGGACAAACAGATCATCCTGACGAGCGACAAGTATCCGCTGCAGCTCGAACGCATGGAAGAGCGTCTGGTGTCGCGTTTCGCGAGCGGGCTCGTCGCGGACATTCAGCCGCCGGAGCTCGAGACGCGCGTCGCCATCGTTCGCAAGAAGGCACAGCTCGAGAAGATCGACATCGAGAACGAGGTCGTGCTCGCGATCGCCCAGAGCGTCCGCAGCAACGTGCGCGAGCTCGAGGGAACGCTCATCCGCATCGCCGCGAAGAGCTCGCTGCTTGGTCACCCGGTGACCGTCGAGTTCGCCAAACAAGAGATCCTCGCCGCCTCCAGCGCGCGCCCCACCGAGTCGTCCGTAGAGGACATCCAGCGCATCGTTTGCCACCACTTCAAGCTGCGCTCGAGCGACCTCATCTCGAAGGATCGCCACAAGAGCATCGCGTTCGCGCGTCACGTGGCGATGTACCTCTGCAAGCAGCGCCTCAAGTGCAGCTTCCCCGAACTCGGTCGCGCGTTCGGCAACCGCGATCACACGACCGTGATGAGCGCCGTGCGTAAGGTCGAAGCGCTGCGTAGCGCCGATCCCGAGGTTCGCGCGCATCTCGAAGCCATCGAGCGAAAGCTCGGCGCCGCGGACTGAGATTCACAGAGAGACGGCAAGGCGGGAAGCGGGAAGCGAGAGAGATTTTGGGGGGGCTCCGACCCCTGAGGTCTTCCCGCCTTCCTGCAAAAATCGTCGTCGCGTTCGGTGAGCGACAACGCCGGAAGGATGGCTTCGCCGCCGGGATTTGAGCTACGAAGGCTCATATGAGTCTTCGTAGCGTCTCGGTCGCGCTCGTCTTCGTCGCGTGTGGTGGCGAGGCGCCGACGCCCAAACCTCCCGTGGACCTGCGGTCTGTTGACGCCTCAATCGCTGATACGTCAAGCGCTGCAAAGCCGGCGGCGAGCTGGAACTACCCAGCAACGCGTAAGCAGCCGTTCAGCGAGCAGCTCTTCGGGGTGACGCTCACGGACGACTACCGCTGGCTCGAAGATCTCAAGAGCGACGAGTCGAAGGCGTGGGGCGCTTCCGAAGACGCGTTCGCGCGCGACAGGTTGAAGGCGCTCCCCGAGCGAGACGCCATCGCCGCGCGTTTGAAGGAGCTCTTCTATGTCGAGTCGATGGGTGCGCCCATGCGTGAGGGCAACCGCTGGTTCTTCTCGAAGCGCGAGGCCCTCCAGGAAAAATCGGTCTTCTACGTGAGAGAGGGCAAGTCCGGCGCGCCCCGCGTGCTGCTCGATCCGAACGCGTGGACGACGGACGGCAGCTCGTCCTTGCGCGGCACGTTCGAGTCGCGTGACGGCAAGTGGGTCGCGTACCTCAAGAACGAGCACAACTCCGACGAAGCGGTGTTGCACGTGCTCGACGTCACCACGGGCAAGGACACTCCGCGTGACGTCATCGTCGGCGCTAAGTACGCCAACGTGCAGTGGACACCGAAGAGCGACGGATTTTATTACACGTGGATCCCACCGGTGGACGGCAAGACCGTCATGACCTCGGAGCGCCCCGGCTTCGCGGAGGTTCGCTTTCACAAGCTCGGAGAGGACCCGAAGACCGACAAAAAGGTCCACGACAAAACCGGGGACGCGAAGACCTTCAGCGGAGCTGAGCTCTCACGCGACGGTCACTGGCTCGGCTACTTTGTCCAGCACGGCTGGTCGAGCACGGACCTCACGTTCCGCGACGCTCGAAAGGGCGACAAAGAGCCGTGGACGACGCTCAGCGTGGGCAAGCCGTTCAAGGTGGACGCCACTGCGTTCAAAGACAAATTCTACGTGAGGACCGACGACGGCGCGCCGAACGGTCATGTGATGCTCGTCGATCCCGCGCACCCCGAGCGCGACAAGTGGACCGAGATCGTCCCCGAGCGAAAGGACATGACGCTCGAGGACGTGAGCATCGTCGGCGGTCAGCTCGCGCTCTCTTACCTGAAAGACGTCACGTCTCGTCTCGAGGTCCGCGACCTCGCCGGCAAGCTCACGCGTGAGATCACGCTGCCCGCACTCGGAGCGGCGTCGAACCTCATCGGGCGTGACGACGACGACACGGCGTACTTCACGTTCACGTCCTTCACGTACCCGACCGAGATTTACGAGACGAACGTGAAGACCTTTGCCACCAGCCTCTACTACCGCATGAAGACGCCGGTAGACCCGAGCAAGTACGCTCTCGATCAATCGTTCGCGACGAGCAAAGACGGCATCAAAGTGCCCTATTTCGTGGTGCACGGCAAAGACCAGAAGATGGACGGCACCGCGCCCGCGCTCCTCTACGGCTACGGCGGGTTCACCGTCTCGCAGAAGCCGGGCTTCACCTCGAGCGCGTATCCGTGGCTCGAGCACGGCGGCGTCTACGTCGTCGCGAATCTTCGCGGCGGCAGCGAGTATGGCGAGGCGTGGCACCAAGGCGGCATGCGCCTCAAGAAGCAGAACGTCTTCGACGACCTCTACGCGATCGCAGAGAAGCTCATCGCCGACAAGGTAACCGTCGCCGACAAGCTCGTCGTGCGCGGCGGCTCGAACGGGGGCCTGCTCGTCGCGACCGCGATCACGCAGCGCCCCGAGCTGTTCCGCGTCGGGCTGTGCGGTGTGCCGCTCGTGGACATGGTCCGCTATCACCTGTTCGGCTCCGGCAAGACCTGGGTGGAGGAGTATGGCTCCTCCGAGAAGGAAGAAGACTTCAAGGCGATCTATGCGTACTCGCCGTACCAACACGTCTCGCCGAACACGCGCTATCCGTCGCTGCTGTTGCTCTCGGCCGACAGTGACGATCGCGTCGACCCGATGCACGCGTGGAAGTTCGCGGCCGAAATGCAGGACCGCTCGACCGGCGGCATCGTGCTGTTGCGCATCGAGAAGAACAGCGGACACGGCGGCGCGGACCTCGTGAAGGCGTCGGTCGAGAAGGTCGCTGACGAGCTCGCGTTCGCGTTGAGCGAAGTCGGTAAGCCTCGCGCCTCGACTCCATGAAATCGGAGAAGTGAAACAGAAAGGTCGGGAAGGTCAGGAAGCGTGAGGATGGGTTTGAGGACGCGCCTCCGTTGGCGCCCTCATCCTCGGCCTGATCTTCGCGATCTTTTTGCGAACCTCTGCGCTGTTCGGAAGTCGGTCTCCAATCGACGCGTGTAGAGTGCACGCGACTTTGCATGATCATGCGGCAAATGTGCCGCCATGTGGGTGTTGCCTTTTCGTTTCCAAACAGGTGCGTAGCGGGTTATCCAAGTAAGACGCTTCGCGCTTAATAGTCGCTTCAATCTTTGTGCAGGCACCGCTCGCGGGCTTTTGACGAGAGACGGTTGAGTAAGTTCGAGACCCGCGGAGGTTGAGTTTGACGAAGTGGAAATTGCGTTGGGTAGCCGTTGCGTTGGTGGGCGTTTCGACGAGTGCCGCGGCGCTCATCGGATGCACCGAGCACACGCAGAGCGCTCCCTCCATCAAGGGGGTTCAGGCCATCGTTGGCCCCCTCCAGCGCTCCGCGGCCGAGTCGCGTCGCAGCGGCGAAGGCAAGACTGCGCGTATCGGCGTGACCTCGTTTCCGTCCGTCACCAACCCCTCGGGCCAGACCACGCTCGACCTTCTGCTCAGCCCCGGCGATGAGCCCCTCGCGAACAACGGCCTCTGCCCGCCGGACATGGCGAGCATCGATGATGTCTTCTGCGTCGATCGCTACGAGGCGTCGCTCGTCGAGCTGCTCCCGAACGGCGACGAGCGCCCCTTCGCTCACTACGCCGCGCTCGACGACACGCAGGGCGTGAACCAGCGTCACGTCGTGCGCGCGGTGAGCGAGCCCAATGTCATGCCGCAAGGCTACGTGAGCGCGGACCAGGCCGGACAAGCGTGCGCGCGCAGCGGCAAGCGCCTCTGCAAGGCGCCCGAGTGGCGCAAGGCCTGCAAGGGTCCTGAGAAGTCGACGTACGGATACGGCTCCAGCAACGAGCCGGGCCGATGCAACGATCACGGCAAGGCACCGATGCTCAAGGTCTTCGGTCTCGGCGGCGGCAGCGATCCTCATCTGTGGGGCAATCGCATGAACGACCAACACCTCAATCAAGTTCCCGGGACACTCGCGGCAACCGGCTCACACGACGGCTGCACCAACGGCTATGGCGTCTATGACATGGTCGGCAACCTCCACGAGTGGGTGGACGACAAAGACGGCACGTTCCTCGGCGGCTACTACCTCGACATCCACCAGAACGGGGACGGCTGCGAGTACGGCACCTACGCGCACGCGAGCTACTACCATGACTACTCCACGGGCTTTCGCTGCTGCGCGGACGTAGCGCAATAAACCAACGACGTGCGTCTAGTAGCAGCGCTCGGCATCAGTAGACGCCGGTGCTTTGCGACGATAGCGGCGCGGTGGCGTCGTCGGGCACTCGTCCCCGTACAGGAGTACGGCTCCTCGGCGCTTCCTAGCGATCGCTTGCTCTCGTCCCAAATCACCAGCGTCTACGTTCCATGTTGAAGTCGGGAATTCATTGGCTGCTGGCTGGTGTTGTTGCCTGTGCTGATTCACGGGCGCCCACCGTTCCGCCTGGGGTCGCTCTCGTTCAATCGGAGACGAAGTTGGAGGTCTTTGACGCGCAATCACCCGAGGACGCTGCGCCACGGCGGTTCGTGATTCGGCGTGTCGAGCAGTGTGTGGTCCCTCCCACTCCTTCGGAGGATGGGGGGACGATTGATGTTCAATTCGACGTTCGCTACGGGCCGGACGAGCGTCAGGTGCTCGACGTCGCGTGGCCAAACGTTCCGTTCAAGGGGCTCGTCGTCATCGTGCACGGTGGCGGGTGGACCGCCGGTGCGAAGAAGCTGTTCGTGCCGACGATTCGTCTATTGGCGTCACTCGGTTATGTCGGCGTGACTGTCAATTATCGCCTCGCACGTGGGTTCGCCAACGCACACCCCGTCGGGCTCGGCGACGTCCGCTGCGCCATTCGCGAGGCGCAAGCGCAGGTGGAGCTCCGCAAGTTGAACGCGAACAAGCTCGTGATTCTGGGCGCCTCCGCAGGGGGACACCTCGCGGCGATGGTCGGCGTCAATGGTGACGATCCCTCGTCAGATGGTGCTTGCGCACGCAAAGGTCCGATCCACCCGCGTGGCGTGATTGCCTATTACGCGCCGCTTGAGCTCGATCGCGCGCACGACCATTACCCACCAAAGATGGTTCAAGCGGTGGACGAGCTCCTGCGCGTGGACGGCGGCCCGGAGGATTGGGACAAGCGCGCGCGCACGGCGACGCCCAATCACTTCGTCGACGGGGCGGACCCACCGGTGCTGCTGCTTCACGGGAGCGACGACCGCATCGTACCCGCGAGTGACTCGCGCGCGTTCTCCCAGCTGCTCGAGGGCGCAGGCGTTCCTTCGCTCGTCGTCGAGCTGCCGGGCCAAGACCATGGCTTCGCCGTGTTGGGCAAGAAAGAGTCGATACGACCTGCCACGTGCACGGCGCTCGCGTTCATCGAGGACGCGCTTCGCTGACGGTTTATTGGCCCCTCGGTCGCTCACTGATAACTGAGAGAGAGCCATGCGCCTTCGTTTCACCTCGCTCGCACTTCTCTTCGCGTGTGGCTCCGGGGCGCACGGCACCGCGACCGTGGACACTCCGCCCGCAACGACGTCCGCGCTCGTGAGCGCTTCAGTGCAGACCGACGTGCCCGACGCCCCGCCTGTGTGTGGGTCGCTCGACAAAGAGAAATACGCGCTGCCCGCCTACGACACGAGCAAGTGGGACGCACCGCTCCCGCCCATCGTGGACGAAGAAAACGCGATGGCCCCGTTCTACGAGCGCGTCGCCGAGCTGGTGCGCGGCAAGGCCACGGACCACGTTCGCATCGGCGTGTACGGCGACTCGAACATGACGATGGACTACATCACGGGCGCACTACGCCGAATGCTCCAAGCCAAATTCGGCGACGCGGGTCACGGGTATGTGGCACTCGCGATGCCGTGGCCCTGGTACCGCCATCAAGACGTGCACCACGAGCTGACGGATAAATGGCGCGAGATCGCGTCGAGCACCAACGGCATCAGCGACGCTCAATACGGCTTCGCGAACATCGCCGCAGAGTCGGCGGAGCCCGGAAATTGGGCGAGAGTGGCCACGGCAGACGAGAAGGCGCCCATCGGTACCAAGGTCGAGAAGATCGACATCTACTTTATGAAGCGACCCTCCGGCGGCGACTTCACGATCAAGATCGACGGCAAGGCCGATCACGACGTGTCCACGGCGGCCGACGACATCGAGGCAGGCTTCGAGCATTTGGATTTGGCGGACGGCCCTCACAAGATCGAGTGCGTCGTCAAAGGCAACGGCAAGGTCAGGTTGTTCGGCGCCTCGATGGAGCGCGGAACGCCTTCGATCACGGTCGACTCTTTGGGAACCGGGGCGCTCAACTACGAGCAAATGGCGCGCGTGAAAGACCAGACGCGCGTGCCGCAAATCGCGCACCGAAAATACGATCTCGTGGTGTTCCTGTTGGGCACCAACCTGTTCGCGCCCGCCTATCACGAGCGGTGGATGACCTCCGTCTTCGAGAGCTTCCACAAGGCGATCCCCAACTTGCCATTGCTAGTGCTCAGTCCGCCGGACATCGAACTACACAGTACGGACACCGAGAGCGACCCGCGCATCGTGAAACTGAGCCTCCAACTGAAGGGCATCGCGGGCCGTCACCACGCCGCGTTTTGGGACTTCCGCGCCGCAATGGGCGGAAACATGAGCATGATCCGCTTCGCCAAGATGGGACTGGCGCAGTGGGATCTCGTTCACTTGAAGGCCACCGGCGGCGCCAACATGGGCGAGCGCTTCGGTCACGCGCTCTTCAAGGGCTTCGATGCATATCTCAGCAAGCACCCCGACGCCGGCTGCGCTCAGTGAGGAGGAGCTAGACCGCGCCTTCGCACGAGAGCAAGATCGGCGAGTGCGTGGCGATGATGAATTGATTTACTCGTTCGACCGAGTTCCCATCGCGCGCGTCGAGTTCGAGGACGTGGAGCACGTCAAGGTCACGCGCACGGCGCTCCATATTCGTTAGGCGATTCGGAGGGTCGACGGTGCTTCTTCGCCGAGTTCGCTCAGCGCCGACATGAACGCGCGTGCGCTCGGGTACCTCGCGCTCGGCTGCTTCGCGAGCGCGCGATCCAGCACAGCATCAAGGCCGGGAGGGAGCGGTCGCATAGCCACCTTCGACGCACGCTCGGCACTGTCGTTGAGCAAGCGCACGTACACGTTCGCGAGCACGCGATCCATGAACGGCGGCGCACCGGTGACCATCTCGTACACGAGCGCGCCGTGAGAGTAGACGTCGCTCGTCACCGTCAGAGGCTCGCCGCGCGCTTGCTCGGGCGACATGTAGACGGGCGTGCCGATCACCGCACCCGTCCTCGTGATGCGAGAGATCATCGCGTCGTCGATCGTCTTCACGAGGCCGAAATCGAGCAGTATCGCGCGCTCATCGGCGTCCTTCTGCGACGCCAGCAAGACGTTCGCGGGCTTGATGTCTCGATGCAAGAGGCCCGCGTCGTGCGCTACAGCGAGCGCCGAGCCGATCTCGAGCGCGATACGCTGTGCGTCTGCCCACGGCAACGAGCCGAAGCGCTCGAGCCGAGTCGCGAGTGTCTCTCCCTCGTAAAGATCCATCACGAGGTAGTGAGTGTTGCCCTCGCGATTGAAGTCGTGGACCGCGACGATGTTCGGGTGACCTAGCGCGCTCGCGGCGAGCGCCTCTCGCTCGAAGCGCTTGATCGCGTCGGGTGAGAGCCGCGAGTCCTGCGGCAAGGTCTTCACGGCGTACTTGCGCCCGGTACGCACGTGCGAGGCGACGTACACCTCGCCCATTCCGCCCGCGCCGAGCGCCGACTCGATGCGATACGTGTTGCCCAGTACGACGCCCGGCGTGATCGCGATCGGTCGATCGGTCAGGTCGAGCTGCACCGCGGGTCCTGTCGGGCCGAGCTCCGAGGGTGCACTCAGTCGTGGCGCGTGCGGGTCCGGTGTGATGACGACACGCGGGGATGGCGCCGAGATCACCGGCGCGAATGCCGGGCCCAACGCGCGAGGGGCGTAGTCCTCGGGTCCAGCCACCACGATCTGCTCGGAGATCGCCTCGACGAGCACGAGCTCTCCCGCCTGCACCGAGAGGCCGAGCGCCTGCGCCATCTCTTCGCGCGAGAAGGCCGGCCGCAAGCGCGCGAGCGCGGCGAGCTCCTTCATCTTGTCGAAGCGAGCTCTGAAGCTGAAGCCCTTCCACATGACGAACAACGACGCGATCAGCGGAAATAGGCCTGGGAAGATCGCGACGACGAAGCCGCCGCGTCGCTCCCAGAAGCGGTCCGCGGGGGCGACTATCAGCAAGAATCCGAGCAGCGTGATGAAGCTGAAGAACACGACGCCGATCCCGCCCATCACGATCATGAAGATCGTCTTCAGCTGCATGGACGAGCGCGCTCGCTGGTACTTGTCGAGGTTCACGCGCATCGGCGCGGCGGAGGATACTATGCTGTTCGCGTGAGCGCGCATCGTCCCGAAATCGAGCGTGTGATCGAGCTGTTCCTGGACGGCGAGACGCGGGTCGGGTTGGTGGGCGTCGTCGGCGCAGGCAAGACTTGGCTCGCTCGCGCGATCGCCGACGAGTGGCGCGCTCGGGGCAATGAGGTCGCGTGGCTCGACGCAAGCCTTGGAGCGCTTGGCGACGTGCTCGCGGTGTCGCTCGGTACGAGTTCGGCGGACGCGCTCTCGGCGCTGCGCGAGCGCGGTGACGTGCTCGTCGTGGTGGACGGCGCAAGAGGCGACGAGAGTCTTCGCGATTGGCTCGCGCGCGTCGGTGACACGCGCGTGCTCTGCACCTCACGAGACCGCCTCGACGTCGATCGGATGCAGCTCGTGGACGTGCCAGCGCTGGACGCGAGCGACGCGCGCTCTCTCTTCGAAGAGCACGCCAAGCGTCGCGGGCACGCGGTGGCGCCCGAGGATGGGCCGCTCGTGCTCGAGATCGTACGCTTGCTGGATGGGCTGCCGCTCGCCATCGAGCTGGCCGCGTCGCGCACGGCGATCATGCCCGTCCGCCTCCTTCTCGCCCGCCTACGCGCTGGATTCGAAGTGCTCGGGGCCTTGGGCTCGGCGCTCGAGAGCGCTCTCGATGCGTTGACGCCGACCGAGCGTGACGCGCTTGCGCAGCTCTCTGTTTTTCGCGGCGGCCGAGCCTTG